>WOR8_10000416_pt1 | contig 53048 bp, 47 predicted proteins | sample DeeMarSeWOR38_10_FD_19890 | JGI IMG/M metagenome (IMG submission 19890)
CGCTTATACCTTTCTCTGTTCGGGCAAAGAGAGAAAGAATTCCCGCAATACCGCCGTTAGTAATCCACAGCTTTTCACCGTTTATTACCCACTCATCGCCCTCAAGAATCGCCTTGGTTTTCAAATGAAATGAATCGGAGCCGGCCTGTGCCTCAGTTAAACAGAATGCGCCAATCTTTTCACCACTTGCAAGCTGGGTTAAATATTTTTTCTTCTGTTCTTCACTCCCGCCAATGTAAATTGCATTAGATCCGATGGATTGATGTGCCCCGATAAAAGTTGCGGTTGACATGCAGCCACGAGCAATTTCTTCCTGCATCAAGCAGTAACCGACTTCTCCCATACCGCCGCCGCCGTACTCTTCCGGGAATGCAATTCCTAACAAACCAAGCTCAGCAAGTTTTCTTATTAAGTCGTCCGGAATTTTTGCTTCTTGATCTATTTTTGATGCGATGGGTTTAATTTCGTTGTTAGTGAAGTCCTTCACCATTTCACGGAGCATATTTTGCTCTTCGGTAAATTTAAACTCGAACATAGAATTGAGTACCTTATTTAATTAAAAAAATCTCCCCTGATTTTGAAATAAAATACCCCTAAGAAAATTCCCCCCTGCGTCAGTGGTCGCGCTTTATTCTCAAAAAATATTCCACGCTGCACAACAAATTAAAAAGCACCATACGGGCTAAATTGAGCTATTTCTCAACTTAGCTTTTCAATATATGAAAAGAAAATATTAATATTTTCTTGGATGTGAGAAGATAGGATTTTGCTATTCGGCAGAAATTATAAATTAACTTTAAAGCCAATCAACGGCTTATGAAGATATCCAGCAGGATTATTAGAATTGATATTAATTTCGTTACCACTTTTATGAATTAGCGGAATAAGATAACCTATTGCTGCGCCGACAATGTATCCAACAATAACATCTGTTGGGAAATGCCAATGAGTATTGATACGTGAAAAGCCTACAACTGCCGGATATAAAAAAGCGGCAGTCCATATTATCGCTTTTGTTGTTTTATTAGTTAAATACTCATTAAGTACTGAGGCGGTAAAAAAGGAATTAGCTGCTGTAATAGATACGTGTCCTGAATAGAAAGAAAGCCTTGCATTTACTGTGGTTTTTTCATCAAGCGGAGATTCCTTGTGGTATGTAAATGGTCGGATACGTTTAGTTATACCTTTTATAATCCCGTTTATACTTGCGTTTATTAATAAAACCTCTCCGTACATAATTGCAAGATTGCCAAAATCTTTACGCGCATCATCATTCGCGAGGAAAGCAAACGGCATAAGATATGAAGCAAAAAGCAGCCCATCACCCAAGTGATCATCCTGCACAATGCCAATTGCCACACGATCAAACTTATTTACATCGAGCGGGTTTAAAGTGCTTATTTTATCTATGCTTAGTTGATCCATGTTAAGCAGTATTGAAAGAGCAGTCACTCCGGCCGCAGCTCCCGAAGTAATTAGAATTGCTTCTTTTGTGAGTGTTAGTTCAAATGGATCTTTTTTTTGTGCTGAAGATTGACCAAAAAGCAAATAGATGATAAGTAAAATATATAAGGCAGTGCGGGAATGTTTCATAAAACTACAATTGGAGAAGAATCCTTTTAAAAAACTAAAAGCAAAGTAATTTTTATTTTATTAATAACAAAAATGTGACCGGCAATTAATTTACCGGTCACAAAACATTTTACTGGATAGCATAACCAAGATTTATTCCAGCATAAAAATTGCGTGGCTCGCCAGCCTCATAAAATCTTCCGTTTGAAGAGTTAATGTTGATAAATCCGACAAAGACTTTGTCAGAAATATTATTAACTCCACCGGAGATAAGAATATTGAAGTTCCCAAATAGCATATCGAATCCCATGCCGCAATTTAAAATGGTATAGTCATCTGTTTTATCAGAGTTAGCATCATCAACCCACATCCCCGAGACATGCCTCATACTTCCACGAATGAACCCTGTGATCTGATCTGTTAAGGGATGATTATAAGCAAGTGCGACAAAAATGTTATGCTCGGGCACACTTGGTACTGTATTACCCGAGAAATTATCCTCCTGAGTTGTCAGGTCTTCACTAACCGTCAATGCAAAATATTCATTATAAGAAAAATTAGAATAGGTATATGAGCTTTGTAAGTTTAGCCCCCGTACTAAATCGATGTCAACACCAACTTCTAATCCGGAACGATTTGTTTTTGCAGCATTTCTGAAGAAAACATCACCAAAAACTTCGAATGGTACTATTTCATCAGTGATAACAGAGTTGAAGAAAGTTACTTCAAAAACCATATTTGAAAAGAATTGTTCTTTATAGTTTCTAATATTCCCTTTAATACCAATTTCAAAGTTATTCGATTTCTGAGCTTTCAAATCCGGATTCAGCAAAATAGATGGATTTGAACTAGTAGGATAATTATCCATTTCATTCCCTGCAGGTGAATCAAAGCTCAATCCATACGATGTATAAATGGCAATAGATGGAGTCAACTTAAAATTAAGAGCGGCCTTTGGAGTAAATGCCTCAAATCTTCTGAATGCACTTCTGTTACCCAGGAGTTGATCTTTTACTTCATAGTAAACATTATCATATCTTCCGGTAAGCAGCAGATAAAATCTCCTGCCGTACAATTCTAGATAGTCGGAAAAATAAAAACCGTTGTTACCTATTGTCTCATCAGTCAGTGCATCAAGCTGATCTCCTTTTTGACCGCCAATGTTTTGATACCATTCGACCGGGCCGGTTTGATATAATAAATCACCCCCTACTGAAAATTCGTTATCTAGATTAGCAATTGTATGCCTGTTAATGTACCTGAACGAACTTCCCAAACCGTAACGGTTCATAATTCTATACTGGGCCGATGTACGATGGAAATATTTAATTGTTCCGTATGGAAGTATTTCAATTTCCTGATTATCGTTCTCACCAAATTTAGTGTTAAATTTCAGACCAAGCCGACCTTTAGTAGTAATTCTTTTAGTATCTCTGCCTACCTCTCTATCTGCAGCCTGGAACGGATCTTCCTCGAACTCCTCCTTTGTTAATGAACCCGGTAGTTTGATCAGACCATCAACAAAATATCCAATCAGCTGTAGGTTTGTACCATCACCGGGAGCAAGATCTACTATGGTGTTGAAAATGTGCCAGTAGTCCTCACTATGAGGTCTGAAGCCTTTATAATTATGGTAACTGTATGTGCCCATAAAGCCGTACTTATCAGTCCTAACTCCAAACTTCAATCCGTTTCTTCTGAGATCGAACGAACCGAACTCGTTGAAGTTGGTAACAAATGAGTATGGGAAATAGATATCGTTAATAAAATTTATTACTCCACCGGGTGCATTAGTGTAAAGTGAAGAACTGTTTCCTTTCACTACCTCAATAGAACCTACAGAATTAAAATCAATGGCTTCAATTCTCGTCTGTCCGTCTGGTTCTGATTCAGGAATTCCATCAAGCAATATTCTTACACCTCTAATTCCCGTATTAGATCTGCTTCCGAAGCCTCTTATTGATACTCTCACATCGTGGTTCCCGTAGCGGGATTGCAGGAACAAACCGGGAACGTTTTCTAATACATCATCAATAGTTACTTTTCTGCTAAACTTGTATTGGGTATTCTTAATGCGAATTACCGGATATGGTATATCAATTATTTTCTTTTCTACTCTTGTTGCTGTAACAACAACATCATCGGTCTCGTAAGCAAGAGAATCTATTTTTACAATCGTTGTATCACCTACAACAAGAACCTGAGATCTTATTGTAGTTACAAAAAGAATTAAAAAAAGAAGAATAATTAAATAAGAAAATGTTTTTGTTTTAAACATTTTAATAAACCTTCTTTAATTATATGTACAATTAGTGGAATTTTTAAGAAAGTTTAAGCGATTCGTGGTGGTGGTGAAGGAATATCCAGTTGAACAGAATTATAAAAATCCGAACGTGCAACCTCGGGCCTGTAATCATGTACAGGGGCAAAACTTAACTTTTCTGCTTGAACCGGTTCTGACAGTAAAACATTTAATTGATTTGATAGCTGCCGGAGTTTGCTGTTGGAAGAATTGTCCTGGATTTTTCTTGCAAACTCCTCTTCCAGTTTTTTTTCTTTTTTATCATTAATGCAGTACAAGAATAACTGATTATCCCTCTCTTCTTTTTTTACAATATCGTACATATCACCATTGTACTTGAATTCCCGTGAATGAATCCACTTAAAATCAATTCTGTTTTCAACAATATCTTCCTTGTTGAAAATTAATAACTCAATCATTTCCCTATCCGAATGTTCTCCGGTTTTTTGCATTCCAAGATTTTTATAATACAGTGATAGAAAAGGATAAAGGGCAAAAAATCCTAATATATTATAAATAAAAAGCGAAAGGACTAAAATTGATATACTTTTTTTCAGGCTTAACATTTACTAATTAATTATTTTGTAAATCCATTTGCATTAAGTCATTCAGAATATTACAAAAACCGTGCTTTAATTTAGTTAGTATTATTTATAAAATCACGGAGGATAAAAATTGCGTTGGAATTATTTACAGAAATTATTAGGGTAATTCATCCTTTCAAATGATATCAAATCAATTCCCAGTGCTCCTCATATTGATACGCAAAATCATATTCATAAATATCTTTTTTAATTAAACCTATATATGGTACTATCCAGGAAAATGTAGTTAAATAATAATTTGCTCCGCCCCTTCTCTCTGAAATTAGGTGCCCCGTATCAAAATCGGCAATAATTGAGGGAACAACATTTTTCTCAATTACAAAATATCTACAAGGGAATGCACTGTTATCTAACCAAGTCTCACCAACCACAAAAGGTATGATATACATCAAAAAAGAGTATTTTTCATTTTCATAGAATTTATAGAAAAACACCGTGTCTTCATTCTTAAAAAATAAAGCATCAAAATTGTCATTATAGAAAGCAATTTCACTTTCCACATCCGATACCCAAATTGTAAACTCTTCATTATTGTTTGAATGATAAAGACCTGCAATCTCAAAGTTTATAGTATCTTTTTTACTATGTGAATTTGATGTCTCATACATCCATTTAGAACCAACAGAGTTAGGAAAATATTCCTCTGATTTTGGCAGTACTGCTTGAATAGTTGTAAAATCAGGCTCACTAAATTTTTCTCCAACCTTCATTACCAACTGAACATTAAAGAAGCCGGCTACATTTGGGATAAAATAGGGATTGGATGATGATGAATCATAAAACGACGCTTTGCTACCTTCTGGTTTATAGTCAAAAGTCCAAATGAATTCAACATCATCGGCAATTTTCACAAAAGTTCCATTTAAATAAACAGTATCAAATATTTCAACTAACTGATCTTTATCTGCTATTGTGATTGGAGTAGTCTGAAAGGTCGGTTTTTCCTCACTGCAAGAAGTTATGATAATAAGGGGGATATAAAAGAAACAAACAATGATAAACATTTCATCTCTTAATCCATTTAGCATCTAATATAAATACTGTCTATTAACTAAATAGGTTTTCAGCAAAAAGGCAAATGAGGATTATGGTTTTGTTTAAGAACAGTTGATTTTGGGAATATTACAGCTTAAAAATAAAATTCGGTCTTTTATAAACTTCTTTAAACCCAGATTTCAAAACATTCCTGTAGGAAGGAGATTCTTTTTCGGAAGTTTGCTCTGCTGTTTCAACAATCATTCTCTTTACGCCAAGTGCTCTGCAGTCTTCGATTCTCCTAAATAGTAAAGCAGACTGTGCGCCTTTCCCTCTGTGACCGGGATGAGTTGCAGCAAAATCAAACCATGCATATTCACCGCTTAAATAGAATCCGGCAGTTGCAACAGGTACATTGTTTTCATATGCCATGTAGTGGTGCCAGTTCTTTCTTCCTACTGGTGCTGCGATCCAATCAACTAATTCTTCCGGCCATCCAAAAGCTTCAGCCACAATTTTTGCAAAGGTTTTACTTTCACCAGCTTCGATTGTTCTTATATTCAGTTTGGTTTTTATTTTTTTTGCAGGTGAATTATCACGGACCAATCTTACCCAGTTGTTGTAATGATAAAAGTTTTTTGAGACCAAAAGTTTTCTGATATCATCGGAATAGACTTCCGGATGAACCTGGATAAAAAATCTTTTTACTTTGTCGGCTCCGATTTTATTTAAGATAATATCTATTATTCTTTCATCAATAGGTTCATTAATTCCCAATCCAACAACGCGGTTGAATGCAAGTATATCTATCTTTGAGGCTATTGTTCCCTCCACCCCTCCCACAGGGAAAATTTTTATCCCGCATTTTTCTACTGTTTCACACGGAGCAGAGTGATAAAAATTACTCCAGGCCAGAGATTCAATTAATTCATATTCCTTCATTATGACAAACTTCTCCAAAAGCAATCAAAATAATCACTTCTTTTTCTGGACCGCGCGCCAGCCGGTTGCCGGCACCATAGATGGTCTTCTTATTTTACTGATGAAGCCTGCCTGTTCGGCAATGTAAAAAGCATCGGGTTCAATTTGTTTAACCAACTTAATTAATCCGGGTAAAGCTTTTCTTTCACATGCAACGTAAACTTCCGTAACTTTTCCATCTTTGCCTTCGCCTTCAAATGTTGTAACGGCAAATCCTTTTTCTCTTAATGCCTGTGAAATTTCTTTAGCATACTGCATCGTTATAATTCTAAAATTTGAATAGCCCATTGCCAGTCTTTTTTCAACCATTATACCAACCACGTTTCCCGTAGCGAATCCGAAGGCATAAAAAACCCCAAGTACAGGTGAATTCAAAACTTGCGGAAGTACTGCACTAAGCACCAAAAGCCAAACGCTGGTTTCAATAAATGCAAGAAAGAAGGCGACTTTCGTTCTTCCTTGTATTATACTAATAGTACGCAAAGTCCCAACTGAAACATCAATTACACGTGCAAGAAAAACTAAAACACCTAAAATCCAGATATTCATTTCAATAAATAAAAATTATTTAAAAAATTAAAAGTAAAATTGCAGCAGAATTACTATTGAGGAAGCTTGCCCAGCACACCCCTAACCCATTTGTGTGCACTGTGTATAAATCCTGCTGGCTCTGCAAACATCAATATGCATTCATTGCTGATACACTCAATCCCATTTTGTTTACAATAACTTATTGCTTCATCTGATTGAGAACCCTGCTGAAGCCATAATTTATTTATTCCTGCTTCCTTAACTTCTCTTACTACTTTTTCTGTCTGAGCTGGTGGAAGGTTTATAACAACCGCATCAATTTTTTCGGGGAGCGAAAGTAAATCGGGATAGCAAATATCTTCTCCTATATTATTTGTATTAGGATTGACAGGATAAACCTGGTATCCTTTCTTTTTAAGCTCACGGTAAATAACAGTTCCGAACTTGCTTCTTTTGCGCGAAACCCCTACAACTGCAATTTTACTTAGGGACAGAAAATCTTCGACTGATTTTTTTGAGTTCATAGTTAAATCCCCGATTATTAATTCAATTTTTTCCCTGCGCTTATGATTTAATCTTTTTTACTTTCTTTCCTTTAATTGCCAAAATTTCAGACGCAATCTCTTCAATCGGTTTGTTTGTAACATTTATTACCGCCCATTTCGGATTTTTACTGAAAATTTTTCTTGCATACATTAACTCAACTCTAACCGATTCGATATCATCATAATCTCCAACCGCACCGCCAAGATAATGCTGGCGTGTTCTTCTTAATTCTGCAAGTGCTCTCGCATTTGTATCGAGGCAAAATATTTTTGACGGCGTAAGTTTATAAACAATCGCAGGTAATTCACTCCCGATTACAATAGGAACGTTTCCAACAAACCATTCTTTAAATGCCAGATAAATACTCAGGGGTGTTTTAAAAGTTCTCGATACGCCAAGCAGGACTATCTCTGCTCTTTTCAAATCGCTTGCACGCTGTCCATCATCATGATGAAAAGCAAATTCCATCGTTTCAATTCTTCTGAAATAAGATTTATTTATTTGCCCGAAAAGCCCGGGCTTTTCGGCAGGTGAAACTGAAAATTCCTGTGACAGCCTCCCAAGCAATCCACCCATCAAATCAATAGTATCTACATTGTATTCTCTGCCACTGCGCAACATTACTTCTCTTAATTTATCAGTAACAAGTGTATGCACAATAAATCCGCCGGTTTTCCCAACTTCGCGAACAACCTGTCTCACCTTTTGTTCGGTACGGACTTTTGCTCTTTTTATTAGCTCCACTTTAACATTGGTGAACTGAATTAGTGCAGCACTTAATGCCTGCTCAGCAGTTCTTCCGGAGCCATCGGATACAATAAAAATATTAAAGGTTCGTTTCGGATCGCTCATATAAAAATGATTTGAAAACTATGTATACAACTTAAATCTTAAGATATTCTTTGGCAATGTAGTATATCAGGCACATTATATAAATTCAGCAACGGAGTTATAAACCATCTCTACATTTAGTTCCTTAATACATTTAAATTTTACATCATTTCGACTGCAGATCAGTGGGCGTGGTGAGTAGAAAAAACAAGGGGCACAATCCAAATTTAAGCTAACAATTTTATGCCTCGTTTTCCATGGATGAATGTAATGTTGATTTGTGGGACCAATTAACGCTACAACCTTTAATTGCAGAGCAGATGCAATATGCATCTGGCTTGAATCGTTAGTAACAAAAACATTGCATCGTTTCATAATCGCAGAACTTTGATTCAGGCTTTCGGTCTTGACAATATATACATCTTTCGAATTAATCAGATTAAATATCCCTGTTTTCAGCTCATTTTCATCCGGTCCGCCGAAGAGCAAAATTTTTGCAGAATGTTTTTCAATTAACAGTTTAGCAAGTTCGGCAAATTTTTCTGGTTCCCATCTCCTCTTAATATGATTTTTTAATGTTGAACATCCTGCGTGAAAACCTACTATTAAATCCTGTTCTTTTATGAAGTGCGCTTGTAAAAATTCTTCTGAGAAATGTAAATCGTCTCCTCCTAATTGATAACTTAGTGCCGGCTCTTCATTAAACTCCTTTTCAATTATAGCTTTGCAAAGCTTAATATTTGTTTTAACATTATGAATGCTTTCATCTTCCTCAACCAGAACATTATTAAGAAAGCCAAGATTTAATATATTCCTTCTCAGATACTTTACTCCTACTCTTTTCTTCGCTCCTATTAAGTAATTAATAATGTTGTACTCTTTCCTGTTAGATGGATATACATTTATTGAGCAGTCATATGTATTTCTCAATCGTTTAACAAATTTTAATGAATTAACTAAGCCCTCATTAACAAAATCAAAGTAAATGATGTTATTAAGATTAGGATTTAAAGAATATATTTCTTCCGAGCCTTTAATCATTACTAAAGCATCAATTTCTGAATTAGGGAAATGTTTTTTCAGTAGTTCAATGGCGGGAGTAAACATAAGTGCATCGCCAATTCCGGAAAGAGCAATTACTAATATTTTCATATTAAAAATATAGTAAAAAAATAAGTCCGGCATCTGCCGGACTGGCTGCGTTAGCATTTGTCTGTATCTCTGTATGTTGGCTTTTACGGTCGGATCGTTAGGAAACATTAATTCCAGTTTTTCCCAAATACCTAAAAGCTTATCATACTCCTGCAAATTTTCGTAAGTGTCAATTAAAATTCTATACGGATTATAATAGGAACTAACATCTGAAGGATTTCTTTCAAGGTCCTCCAATGCCGCTTTTTCAACATCCACAATAACTTCTTTATATTTGTCTACGGCACCTGAAATAAAGTACAGATTAGCTATTTCAAATAGTAAACCGTTATCTATTTTTAAAATAGACGGTGGGAGTTTTTCATTCATATCATTTAAAGTCTTTATTACCGCAGCGTTATTGCCTTCACCCCGGTAATGAACAGCAAGCCTCATAAAACCATTTCTGTAATTCTGTATCATTCTTATATGGTTTTCATCAAAGAAAATATTCGGATCATTTAATCCAGTATAGCGGAATCCGGGTTTATAATCTTTACTTGGATTTGTATTTCCAGCCAGCTGCATCTTTAAAACTTCTTCATTAACGAACTCTCTTCCAGGAGTTCTCTTTTCAGGGACCAATCTGAATGCCATTCCTTCCATTTTAAGATAATCCTGCAATCCGATTTTACTGTCATCGGAACAGGTAACAGCAAAGTAAATCGGACGCTCCCAGTTATTAGCCTCAACAATCTCGCGAACCATGATATCCTGAACACGAATGGCTTTAATATTACCAAATGTCAGTGTATTAGGCATTTTCCAGGTCATTTTCCCGTTCTTAATAACAGTAGAGTCTGTAATTGCATATTCATCATAGATTTCTTTAATGGAGATTTTCTCATTTGGTTGTGGTGTGCCAATGGTTATATCTATAGTCTCCCATTGAACCGGTCTTAATTGATTAATCTGAGTTTCACTCATTCTAATCTTGACGGTTCCGACCCCATATGGATCATTATTTTTTAATTGCCTTATGTACCAATCCGTATTAACCAGGCTTAAGTTAACTACTTTAACATCTCTTCTAACACCTTCAACGTCCTGCAGATACCACAGAGGAAAAGTATCGTTATCCCCATTTGTAAAGAGAATTGCACCGGTGGCTGCACTTTGCAGAATGTTATAAGAATAATCCCATGGCACCCAGTTTTTAGAACGGTCGTGAGTATAATAATTTGCCTGCAGCATTCTTACGGGGACAAGTATAATTGTAAAAATAAGCACCCCCACTATGGAAGCATTTTTCAAAGCACTGCTTTTTATTTTTTCCTGCAGGAGATCTATAAGACCGCGGGCACCAATTGCAATCCAGATAGAAAAAACAAAGAATGCGCCTACATAAAAATAATCTCTTTCACGAGGCTGCGGCTGTTGCTGGTTTTGATAGAAAGCAGTAAGGTAACCTAAGAGAATAAACATTATCATAAAAACTGCCGCCATTTTCCAATCGCGTCTGAAATGATGATATATTCCGAACATACCCAGAAGAAAAGGAATTCCAAATAGTGAATAAGCAATATTACCTTCAAAGTTAACCGCAATTACTCTTCCGATAACATTTCCTATCGAATTGAATGGTGCAATATTAGCACCATCATCCTGGGCCCAGCCTTCCCGTCCTGCATAATTCCAAAGCCAGTACCTTGTCATCATGTGATTCATCTGGTAAGAGTAAAAGAAATCCAAGTCACTGCTATAATTTGAGTATATACCCTGTTGATGGGGCTCAGATGAAAACCTTCTCTTGAATGTAGGGAAATCTCCGTACTGTTCTCTGTTCAGATACTTTTCCAATGCTGGAAAAGTCGTAGGCTCATTTTCATTCATTGGCGGATTCTGGTTTGCACGAATTATTACCAGCGAGAAAGTTGTAAATCCAATAAGAATAAAAATTGCGGACATAAAAACCATATGCAACGTTGGTTTTTTAGTTTTTACTGAATAATGCACCGCGTAAGCCAGTATAGCGAGTAACAGAACAAAAAGGAATATTTCCACAACTATATTTTCTTTTCCAATTGCAGTCATTATAGAAGGAAGTACTTTCACAATTCCGGGGTAGGTTGCAAAAAGTGCAATACCACCAATTATTATGGGCATATAAAACGAATTTTTAGTGAAAATTTTCTTCCAATAAATTCCCATGATTATTGCACTTATACCTAAAGTCATCAATTTAAATTTTGTGTCAAATTCTTGATACTGCTCACCGGATGGTGCAGATGAAGTAGCTTCACCAGCCCACCAAATGACAGCAATCAGAAGAATAATCCCCGCATGAATCAAGAATATTAACGCGGTCTTTTTAAGCGTTTCTTCATCTTCCATATATTTTCTGAAGAATATAATCATCACGACGGGCACTACAGCTAACACACTCATGAGATGCACACCGGTTGATAATCCTACTAAATAAGCAATACCTAAAATATATTTTTCACTGTCCGGTTTATCTGCTCTTTCCATCCATCTTAATATCAGATACGTAATAGCAGCTACCAAAAAAGTACTGAACGCATAGACTTCGGCTTCAACACCATTAAACCAAAATGTATCGCTAAAGCAGAGTGAAAATGCACCGATTGCTGCTGCTGTGTAAGTGGTAATTGCATCTAACATATTTGCAGGTTTTTTACCTTTGTAATGATTAATAAGCTTTACAGCAACCAAATAAAGAAAGAAAACACTAAGAGCGCTTGAAAAGACCGAAATGAGGTTTATTTTAAAACCTACGTTTTCAAAGAAGGGAATTTTTGCAAAGACATTACCAAGGATAAGGAAAAAAGGAGTTCCGGGCGGATGGGGGACCTGCAGATAATAACTTGCTGCAATAAACTCTCCGCAATCCCAAAAGGAAACCGAAGGCTGCACCGTCATCCAATAAACAAGTAGTGAAACTATAAAAACTCCTGCTGCATATACTCTGTGTAAGGTTCTAAGATCCATTTATTCCTCTGAATTATAAGGTTTAATTAACTCTGAAATATGAGGGTGAAATTTACTCACGAATTAGGTTTTTTCATCAGTACTATTCTTAAAAAATGCATCATATTTTGAGCGATCAACCTGTTTGTGATATTTATTATACAACTCTTTTAATCGCTTCATAGAAATAGAATCAAAATCCTCATCATCTTTTTGCCTTTTAAGAAACATTTTGTAATCATCAAGTTCCTGCCGAGTAAAGTTTCTTTCATGTTTTTTTAGATTATCCAGCAATTTTTGCTGTTCTCTATAGGAGCTCATTATTTATCTCCTTTTTTAATTTGCCGGATTGAAAAATAACCAATACAACTTATCTAAAAAAACCTATATCGAGAATATAGACGGGTAATACAAAGATTAGTTCAATAATCGAAGAAATAGAAATAATATCCTATTCAAAGACCTTTCTGTATTCATTGCCCCATTCAATCAGCATTTCTATGACGGGTAGAACCGATTTTCCCAGCAGATCAAGACTGTATTCAACCTTGGGCGGAATCTGTGAGTATACTTTCCTGATTATTAACTCATCCTTCTCGAGTTCGCGTAGTTGCTGCGTAAGCATTTTGTGAGTTATTTTCGGGAAGACTTTCTTTAACTCACCATACCTCATAGACTTTTTGCTTAAGCTCCAGACTATCGGCATTTTCCATTTACCACCGATTATTTCCAGGGAGAGAGATACTGGGTTTTTATTTTTCTCATCATTTTTATCTATTTTATCATCCAATATTTCATTACTCTCTTTTTATATTATATAATTATATTATTATATATAGTAATTAATATACTATGACATAAATTGAAATGCAAAAGTCGATTTTTAATTTTGATAGCGATTCGAAGAGGAGCACATCATCAGGTGATGTAAAACACAACTTATTCAAATACTATGAATAAATAAATCTAATCTTTATCCAATAGAAAACTTAAATTTTAACTTTTTTGTTTATAACAAATAAAAGAATCTTAACTGTGAAAGGACAAAGTATGAAAAAGATCATTCATAAAGCAGAATCACGCGGATATTATGATTACGGCTGGTTGAAAACAAATCACACTTTCAGTTTTAGCAGATACTATGATCCGGAGCGAATTAATTTTGGGATGCTAAGAGTTTTAAACGATGATATCGTTGCACCAGGACAAGGATTTGGAACACACCCCCACAACGATATGGAAATAGTCTCTATTCCGCTTAGCGGTGCAATGGCTCATAAGGACAGCACAGGAAATGAAGAAGTAATTTATCCCAACGATGTGCAGGTAATGTCTGCCGGAACAGGAATACTTCACTCAGAATACAATCATTCCAAAGAGGTAGAGTCGAACTTTTTACAATTGTGGATAATTCCGAATAAAAAAGGTCATCAGCCGCGGTACGAACAAAAATCTTTTGATCCCACCAGGAGAAAAAATAATTTTACTACCCTTGTATCACCCGATAAGAGTGATGGTAATTTATGGCTGAACCAGGACGCATTTTTATCAATGGCGGATATTGAAAAAGGGGTATCAATTAATTATAGAATAAATTCAAAAGGCAATGGCGTTTACGTTCTTGTTATTGAAGGTAAAATTAATTTGTCTGAAGAGAATCTTGAAAAAAGAGATGGAATAGGTATTTGGGAAATTGATGAAATATCCTTTATTGCTAATGAGAATTCACAAGTATTGTTAATCGAAGTTCCAATGAGTTAAGATTGCTGATCCTTAAATTATTTAAATAAAATTCATATCTTTAACTTTCTGAGCTAAATTGAAGGAACATTTTCATGCCAAAATCATCTGATTATCTATTTGAAAAGGATAAAATAGCAGAATTAATAAACAACCTTTTCATCTTTACGGATAAACTCGATTGGAATAATGTAGAAAAGTGTTTTGCAGAAAAAGTTTACTTTGATATGATATCAATGGGTGCTGAGAGTGCCGTTGTTCTTTCTCCCGGACAAATAACCGATATGTGGGATAACGGACTTAAAAATCTCGAGGCGGTTCATCATCAAACAGGTAATCTTAAAATTGATGTTATCGATGAAAAGGCTGTTGCGTTTTGTTATGGAACAGCATCACACTTTAAAAAAACGAATTCCGGTGAAAATACCAGGACATTTGTCGGTAGTTATGATTTTTATCTAACAAAAATTAATGAAGAGTGGAGGATCGATTCATTTAAATTCAACCTCAAGTATGTCGATGGGAATTTGAATCTGGAAAATGATTAAATACTATCTGTCTTTTAAATCTTAAAATTACCATGAAAATTTTATTTGTCTTCCTGTTTATGCCATTAATTGCGGAAGTATCTTATCCTCAGAGTGATATTGATTTATTAGTTAAATGGATGATCGGATCTTTTTCAAGTGAAGAGCAGGCAAGCCAGGATACAAATTACTTTAATATCGAATTGGAGATGGTGCAAATATGGGAGAACAGAGCAGATGGATCATGGATTTATGTTGAACAGGCTGTTGCAGAGTATAAAGATCAGCCTTACAGGCAAAGAGTATATCAATTAAAGAAAGAAAGAGAGGGTGAAATTGAGAGTGTTGTTTATACAATTCCCTATCCTTTAAGATTTGCAGGCGATTATAAAAAAAATATGCCGTTATCAGGACTTACACCCGATTCACTTGTTTTGCGTGAAGGCTGCAAAGTGGTGCTATACAGAGTTGATGAGGGATATTTTGAAGGCAGCACAGTTGATAATAATTGTAATAGCAACTTGAATGGTGCACGTTATGCAACTTCGGAGGTTGTTATTAAAGAGGATCGATTAATTAGTTGGGACAGAGGATTCGATGAAAATGATAAGCAGGTTTGGGGAGCAGAAAAAGGAGGATATATCTTTATGAAAAGGAAGGAGGAATTAAATTAAGATTTCTCCGGGATATTAAATTCACCTCTATTAACTTCCTCTTTCAGCGAATCTATATCCCAGCCAGCGTCTCTTTCGAGTTCCGGATCCGCACTATCAGACTGCATTATTTCTTCCAATTCGGCAATATATTGTTTGGCCGCAGACAAATATTGTTTTTTATCGCCACGCATTTCTGCAAGATCCCGTAATGCCCTTTCGTCATGTTTAATAAATATTTTTGCTGCGCGGTGTGCGTGATGCGCCCTCACTCCAAGATATCGCATTGCATCAATTCCCATTCTCAAAGAAGCATCAATTGTTTCCCTATATACATCTTTTACTTCTGCATTCAATAAATCATAAGCATCAGGACGGTCAATTGCACGCACTAATATCTTCAGATGCGGAAAATGTTTTTTCACCGTATGTACAAGTGCAAGATTTTTTTCCGCACTATTAAATGCGATTATTATAAGTCTGGCTTTATCCGCACCAGCCGCGTGCAACAACTCGTGCCGTGAAGCGTCTCCGTAGTATACTTTTAAGCCGAGTTTTCTTAATATTTCAACCCTATCTGAATTAAAATCCAATACGGTTGTTCCTATTCCATTTGCCTTTAATAGCCTTCCTACAACATTTCCAAACCTATCAAAACCTGCAACAATAACAGGATTTGCCTCATCAATTCTATCAGCTTCTTTTTCTTCCTTTTCCTTTGTTCCAAAACGTGGAAGAATAAGTTTTTCATTGAAGATAATTACAATTGGCGTCATGGCCATGGATAAAGCGACAACTGCTATCATAATATTAATTATGTTCACCCCGATTATCATGCTTTGTGCTGCAAATGAGAAGAGCACGAAGGCAAACTCACCTGCCTGTGAGAGTGAAACAGAAAAGATTAAGTTCTGATCTGTGTTTATTTTAAAAAATTTACCGAGAGAAAAAAGGATTAGTGCTTTTAAAATCATCAGAGCAAGGACTAAACCAATAATAAGCAAAGGATTTTCAAGAATTAAGTTAAAATTAATGGATGCACCAACAGAAATAAAGAATAATCCCAACAATAGTCCTTTAAAAGGTTCAATATCACTAATGAGCTCATGCCTGTATTCGCTATTTGCAAGAACAACTCCGGCCAGAAAAGTCCCCAGCGCTGGGCTTAAACCTACTTGTGTCATTAAAACCGCGATTGCAATAACCAGTAACAATGCAGCCGCTGTAAATATTTCAAGTAATCTTGTTTGTGCGATGAATCGAAATACGGGTCTCATTAAATATTTTCCACCAACTACGATTATTGCAACAGCTGAAAGCACAGCTAAAGTCTGCGCCCAGCCCGGTAAGGAACCGACTATTGTATTATGGTTTTCGACAGAGGTAATAGTCTGTGTTGCCAGCAATGGAAATATTGCAAGCATCGGAATAACCGCAATATCCTGAAACAGCAAAACGGAAAATGAGCTTTGCCCGGAATCAGTTTTCATTAATCCTTTTTCATTCATTGTCTGAAGTACAATTGCCGTGGATGAAAGAGACAATGTTAAACCCAATGCAACCGCTGCTTGCCATTGCAGTCCGACAATGAAAGCAATTATTGCAATGACAAATGAGGTTACCAAAACTTGCATACCACCTAATCCAAGAATAGATGTTCTCATTTTCCATAGTAGCGATGGTTCAAGCTCTAAACCGATCACAAAGAGCATCATTACAACACCAAACTCTGCAAAATTCATAATGTCCTGCCCTTCTTCACCGACCAGTCCAAGTACCAATGGACCAATTATCACCCCGGCGATTAAATAACCAAGTACAGAACCAAGTCCTATCTTTTTAGCAATTGGAACGGAAACGACTGCCGCGGTTAAATATACAAGCGCCTGAAAGAAAAAGGAATCGTTATGCATTTTTATTTAAGAATAATTTTTCTAAAAACTCGTTGGTGGTTTCATATTTAACTAAGGTATTTAAATTAATCTCATCTTGACTGAGATTGAATATAAATTGATGATATATCCGAGCATAGTTTTCAATTTCATCTTTATTTAATTTATGTGTTCCCTGTATTAAATATGGAGGCAGGTAAATCATCCCGCAGAGCACTGCGGTTTGTTCAATAGGAATTAAGAACTCACGTACCGTATATCTATTAAAGCTGTTCTTTTTATATGCTTGAGAGGATCCTCCGGTTGTAATAACTTGTAAAAGTTTCTTTCCTACCAGAGCTTTACCTTTTGAGCCATAAGCCCAGTTGTGTTCAAGCACAAGATCTTCCCACTGCTTAAGTAGTGCGGGTGTGCTGTACCAATACATCGGGTAATGAAATATAATAATATCATTTTCCGTTAAAAGCCCTTGTTCCTTTTTAGTATCGATATAAAAATCGGGATATTCTTCATAAAGATCATGAAAAGTAACATTTTCGATACTTCTAATTTCTTTTATTAACCTTCTGTTCACCCTCGACTTTTCCAGGGCAGGATGAGCAAATAAAACCAAAATTTTAGACATTAAATCTTATACTTTTAAAAAATAATTTAATTGGTGTAACGATTTATGATTTAAACAAAGATAGAGAATCTTATCGTTCCATTTCAACAATTCCAGGATCATAAATTTTGATTTTTAATTAAATTACACGCTGATTTTCAGGTAAATATGTTTTTCCATATCAAGAATATTAATAATTGCCTTTAAATATGAACAACATAAACGAATACTACAGCAAACGTGCAAAAGAATATGAACAAATTTATTACCGGGATGACCCTGTAAGGCAAAGCGAACTTGCAAAAATTAAAAATCTTATACGTAATTCTTTCAGAAATAAATCAGTTTTAGAAATAGCCTGTGGTACAGGATACTGGACCAAAACAGTTACACAAACTGCAAAAAATATCACCGCGGTAGACAGTTCTGCTGAAATGCTTGAAGTAGCAAAAGCGAAGATGCTTAAAGCAAATTTTATGCTCGATAATGCTTATTCACTTAAAAATGTCCGGGAAAAATTTAATGGGGGACTAGCAAACTTCTGGTTTTCACACATCCATAAATCACAAATAAATTCATTCTTAGATACCTTTCACAAAAAGCTTCAGACAAAATCTATAGTAATTATGACAGATAACGTATTTAATAAGGCAATCGGTGGTGAACTGATTAAGATACACGGAAACGAGAATACTTATAAAGTCAGGACACTTGGCGACGGAACGACTTATCGAATATTAAAAAACTATTACAATGAAGAAGAATTAAATGTTATTTTTAAAAAGTATTCTTCAGAAATAAAAATTTATTTTGGAAAATGTTATTGGTGGATAAAATATAAACTTAATTAAATAATGTTTTAAATGAACAATAATCCGTTTATAACAATTGGTTTTGTCGGCGTAGCCGTTACATTCTTGCTTCAAATGATAATAATACTTGCCTTCAATCAGCAAATGGAAAACTGGTGGATTTTTTACATAGTCTGGTTTCTATTTCTTTCAATCGGAATTGGAAAACATTTTATTAAAAAGAATAAATCAAAATGAAAATTTTAGTTATAAAATTATTAACAGTGCTCCTTTATATATCTTCCTTACCAGAAATCAGTGCACAACAGACTATTCAAACAGGATCGAGAACAATTTACCTTATCAGACACGGTGATTATAATTCTGAAGATAAAAGAGATCCTGATGTTGGGAAAGAATTAGTTGCGCTTGGAATTGCACAAACAAGATTACTCTCCACAAGGCTTAGATCAATGGGGATAAATTTTAACTCTATTACCAGCAGTACAATGACACGTGCCAGACAAACCGCTATGATAATTAATGAGGAATTCCCGGTTCTCAGTCTGCAACAATCAACACTAATCCGTGAGTGCACACCACCTACCTGGCGTGAAGATATAATAGCCGATGAATCCGAGACTGATTTAAATGAGTGCGTTGAAAATCTTGAAAAAGCATTTAAGCAATATTTCATTCCTTCGCAGGATGAAAAAGACAAACATGATATTATTGTATGCCACGGAAATGTTATACGCTACTTTGTTACAAAAGTATTAAATGTAAATACTATGGCATGGCTTCAGATGACAATCGGAAATTGCAGCTTGACTATTGTTAAAATAAGACCAAATGGATCGATGAAGCTGGTATCATTTAATGATGTAGGACATATACCTTCTAATATGCAAACATCAACAGGCGGAGATAATAAATCTAGATCTCTTATTCTGCCTGTAGAGGAATAAATTTAACGTGCTCATTTTACCGCTTAAAATTTATCAGCCGGTTTTCATCATGTAAATTGTAGTATTATAAATGTGTGTTTAGATTATTGTATTTATTCTTTTGATTTAATAAATAGTCTTATGTGTTAAGGAGTAAGATGAACACAGGAACTTTATCACTCAAAACCAATCTATCATTAACTCTTCTCGCAATAGTTTTCGCAATTGCGCTTACATATGCTTCAGTTGAATTGCCTTCAATACTAAATTCAATTCTGCAAAATATTATTGACTTCCCCGGCTACGACTCGGGCCACGAAATACATCAAAGCAAAACCGAGTTATTTATGCAATCGTATTATATCCGGTTTATTGGCTACACTTGTCTTGCTATTATATTTGTGCTGATCATCGTTGGTTTTATAACCAGAAAAAGCGGTTTGGTCTCGGCAGGTGCGATTGCAATTTTTCTTCCGGTATTCGGTCATTTTTCATTTAATATGTTTTTTCTTGCCGGATTGGGAGCTATGCGTATTGTCTGGATGCCGATACTTGATATTTCATACGATATTCTAAGACTAGGTGATATTGCATACCTGCCTTATATGCTTACTGTGTATCTGCCGGCATTAATAGGGATTGATATAACCACAATTATCCCTTACATAATTATGGGAAGTGGTATTTTAATATTTATTCTCGGCACACAGGCGTGGATGTTTGCAAGGTTTGATAAAAAAGGAGTTGCGACTTTTTGGATTTACCGATTCTCAAGACACCCACAATATTTGGGATGGATTATTTGGAGTTACGGTTTATTAATTTACCTAATTCGAAATTCATCATTAATTCAATTTAAATTAACTTATGAAATGCCAAGCAGTCTTCCATGGTTGATAAGTTCACTGATAATTATTTGTATGGCTTTGCTTGAAGAAATAAAAATGCAAAAGAATTATCCTATCGAATATCAGAATTACAAAGAACAAGCTCCCTTCTTTCTCCCGATACCAGGTTTCATTTCAAAAATTATCACTCTTCCTGTTAAGCTGTTGCTCGGAAAAGAACAGCCTGAAAGCGGGAAAGAAGTTGCAATTATCTTTCTTGTGTACCTGGGATTATTAATTCTTCTTTCAATCCTTTTTAATGCGATAGATTTTCTTCCCCGTTCCGGCATATATGGTTTCCCTGAAAATGTTTATCCTTTTACCTAAAAAGAGAGTTTTATATTGAGGTTTTTCTTGCAACTATCTCAAATAATTGAGAAGTTTGAAAATATAATCAAGCTAACAAATCAAATTAGCTGGGTTCAGTGAGGCGATCGCGAATATTTACATATCTTCTGTTTTTCATTCCCATCATTTTACTATCAAGTAATTCCCCTGCACAAACCGATGAATTAATTTTTGAGCACTTGACTGTTGCCGATGGACTCCCTAACAACCATATAAAATGCATTATTCAAGATCATTTAGGATTTCTCTGGTTTACAACTCAAAACGGGCTTGTTAAGTATGATGGTTATAATTTTAAGACTTATGTACCTGAACCAGGTGACAGTAATAGTATTAATACAAGAAACCCTATCCGGGTAATTGAGGATCATTTAGGAGATCTTTGGATCTCTTCCTGGCAGGAAGGTCTGATAAAGTTTGATCGAAAAACGGATTCATTCAAGCATTACATACATGACGAAAACGATCCAAACAGTATAATGAGTAACGGCACCTATCACCTGTATGAAGATAATTCAGGTACTCTCTGGTTAGGTGTGATTGGAGAAGGGATGGAGAAATTTGATAGGGAATCAGAAGAATTTGTTCATTATAGAAATGACCCCGATGATATTTACAGTTTAAGCAGTAATGCTGTTAATATTATTTATGAGGATAGTGAAGGTAATTTATGGATTGGCACTTCGAATGGTTTAAATAAATTTGATCGGGAAACCGGAAAATCAGTCAGATATTTTAATGAACCTGGTAATCCAAACAGCTTAATATTTAACGTTATACAGGAAATAATTGAAGATCACTCGGGTAATCTGTGGATTGCAACAACGGGAGGTCTATCAAAATTCAATTACAAAAAGCACCTTTGGAAAAATTATGTAAATGTACCTGATGTTCCGAACAGTCTCAGTCATAATAATATCGTGGTTGTTTTTGAAGATAAAAAAGGCAGGATTTGGGCTGGGTCTCGCTATGGTGGATTGAATTTGTATGACGCCATTTCTGATGGATTCATTCACTACCGTTCGGATCCTAATAATCCGGAAAGTATTAGCAGCGATTATGTTGTATCGATGAACAAAGATAAAACCGGTGTGCTCTGGGTTGGATGCTGGCTATCAGGATTAAATAAGTTAGATCCCTATAGTTATAAATTTAAACATTATAAAAACATCCGTGGCAATTCAAATAGTTTATCAAATAATTGGGTGTGGTGCTTATTTAGTGATTCCAAAGGAATATTGTGGATAGGAACAAGAGGTGGTGGTTTAAATAGATTTGATCCGGAAACCGGAATCTTTAAAAGCTTTGTGTTCAATCCCAGAGACCCAGTCAGTATAAGTGATAATTCAATCGGTTACATCTTTGAAGATAGTCAAAATAATTTGTGGATTGGAGCGGGTAACGGAATTCTGAATAGACTCAATAGAACCACAAATAAATTTGAACGATTCCACTTTGAACGTGAAAATAATAGCAATATTGTTAATGGTTCAATAATGTCATTGGCTGAGGATAATTCTAATAATCTATGGATTGCAACATATGGGGGTGGGTTAATAAAACTTGATTTAAACTCAATAGATGAGGATGAAATCTCTTATAGAAGGTACTTGCACAATCCAAATGACTCTACCAGTCTTAACCTGAATCGGATCAATAAATTATACTTAGACTCCTTCGGAAGTCTATGGATTGGAACAGATTTAGGAGGACTCGATAAATTCTTACCCGATTCTGAAACATTTCAGCATTTTTTAGATAGAAAGAGCAGGTTTGATATTATTGTAAGTATATACGAAGATAGTAGGGGAAGATTTTGGATCGGGACATATAACGGAGGACTAAATCTTTTCAACAGAGAAACAGGAGATCGAGAAATTTTTACAGAAATAGATGGTCTTCCACATAATTCAATCAAAGACATTCTTGAAGATGAATCGGGCAACCTCTGGTTAAGTACAGAAAGAGGTATATCAAAATTTAACTACGAAAAAAAATCAATTAGGAACTATACCGTATCGGAGGGTCTTCAGGCAGGACTCTTCCATATGCGTGCCGCGTCTGAGGGACCAAACGGCGAAATGTACTTCGGCGGTATAAATGGTTTTAACAGATTTCATCCGAAAGACTTAGTGGACAATCCTTTCCCTCCAGAGGTCGTTCTATCCGATATTAAATTGTTTGATAGATCTTTACCTGTCGGTGGAGATTCACCCTTACAGATACATATTAATTTGGCAGAAGCAATCGAATTATCATATGATCAAAATGATATTACCTTAGAATATGTTGGATTGCATTATAGCCGCCCCCGGGAAATAACATATGAGTTTAAGTTAGAAAACTACGATCGTGATTGGAGAAGAGCAGGACAAAATCGCTTTGCAACGTATACCAACTTGCAACCGGGTAACTATAAATTTCTTGTAAAGGCTATGAGCAGTGACGGTGTGGTATGTAAAGTCCCGGCTTCTATTGATATTATTATTATTCCTCCATTCTGGCAAACAATGTGGTTTAAGATCCTAACGGCAATTGTTATCCTTTCTGTTTTATATCTGGGATACAGACTCAGAATTAATCGGCTTGAAAAAAAGAAAAAGCAGCTGGAAGAAAGAGTTGCAGAGAGAACTGAAGCCGCAAAAAAACTAAGCGATGCTTTGGACGAGGTTGAGTTGCTCAAAAATCGTCTTCACGAAGAAAATATCTATCTTCAGAGTGAATTGAAAGTTGAACATAACTTTGAAAACATAATCAGTACGAGTGATAAGTTTAATAAAGTCCTCAGCAGTGTTGAACAGGTAGCTTCAACAGATTCTACGGTGCTTATTCTTGGTGAGACAGGGACCGGCAAAGAACTGCTTGTCCGGGCTGTTCATAGCATAAGCAGGAGATCCGACAGACCTTTAGTAAAAGTAAATTGTGCGACACTCCCTGAGAATTTGATTGAAAGTGAACTGTTTGGTCATGAGAAAGGAGCATTTACCGGGGCCACATCAAAAAAAATAGGTCGCTTCGAACTTGCTACCGGAGGAACAATCTTTCTTGATGAAATAGGTGAACTGCCGTACGAATTGCAGACTAAACTTCTCCGCGTTTTACAGGAAGGTGAGTTTGAGCGCCTGGGAGATCCCAATACAATTAAGGTCGATGTCAGAGTTTTAGCTGCAACTAATAGAGAACTTGAGAAAGAAGTAAAAGAAGGTTTATTTAGAGAAGATCTCTTTTATCGATTAAATGTGTTTCCAATTAAAATTCCCTCTCTAAGGGAACGCAAAGAAGATATTCCCTTGTTAGTCAATCATTTTCTGAAAAAATATAATGTTAAAGCAGGAAAAAGAGTTGAGATTATCACTCAAGAAGTGATGGAGAAACTACAAAGTTATGACTGGCCGGGAAATGTCAGAGAACTGGAGAATATCATAGAAAGAGGCGTAATAACAAGTAAGGGAAATAAGCTGATTCTGGGGGATTGGCTTTCCGAAACAGATTTGAGTCCTTCCAAATCTAAAATCCTTCCACTGGAGGAGATGGAAAGGAATTATATTATTGAAGTACTGGAAACCACTCAATGGAAAGTTAGCGGTGAAAGAGGCGCGGCAAGAATTTTGGATATTAATCCTCAAACCCTGGTGTCAAGAATGAAGAAACTCGGCATTCAGAAGCCAAAATAATTTATGATATATCATAAAGTTTTGATATTTCATAAATCCGAACTGGATCTTGTAAGTTAAAAAGCCCATCTTTATATATCCATAACACATTATATAACAATGCCTTAACGTGAGTTGGACACAGAGTATATTTTTTTGGTATGTCGATTGGCTACTTGAACCAGAGATTAACAAACAAAAATCATCGGAGATTGAAAAAATGAATTGCTCGGTTAAAGGAATAATTGAAATAACATCGGAATACAAGAGAGTAATGGACGAAAACGACGGTTTAATGGTTTTAATAATTATCGCAAACTGGTGTGGCAGTTGTCAGATCATGGCCCCGATCCTTGAGAATTTAGCCCTCCAATACAGAAGAAAAATAAAATTTGTAATGGTGGATGCTGATACGTGTAAAGGAATCAGTAAAGAGTATGATTTGGATGTACTTCCCTTGTTTTTATTCTTTAGCAAGACAAATCTTATTGATCAGGTAAGAGGAACACTGCCTTCGAGCTTATTAAATGAGAAAATGAAAGCCCTGATAGAGGTTTCATCAAATAATAATCAATTTAATTAAAATAAAGAGGTGATAAAATGAGAACCACAACAAACAAATTCGCATTGGCAATCGTTGCATTATTTACAATACTGATTAACTTCGGCTGCGCCGATATATCGGTAAATCCAAACGCAGATGTGACGGGTCCTGGAAATATTGTAAACATTAAAGCTAAAGCCAACGAGACCTTTTCTTATAATGTTGATTTGACCACTCAACTCACATTGAGAGTTGATGGTATTAATGGTGCTGTTAATGTAGTTTCTGTTTCGGGAACGAATCAGGTTACAATATCCGGTGAAAAAGAAGTAAGTGCTGATACATATTCCGAAGCTAAAGCAGGTCTAAAGGATGTACAGGTTGAGATAGACAAAAACTCAAATGAGCTGCTTATAAAGACCCTTCAACCTGGTTATTCTGATGGAAAAAGCTATAATGTAGATTATAAAATCACCGTTCCTTCACACCTGAGCATATTTGTTGAAAATGTTAATGGAAGTATAAGCGGAAAATTATCCGTCCCTCAGAACGGTACGGTTGATTTAAGCTCACAGAACGGTAGTATTAAGCTGGATGTTCCGCAAAATACTTCTGCTGAATTTTACGCAAGACTTGAAAATGGGAGCATCACAACCCAGAATCTAATACTCCACAACAAGGTTGAAACAAACAGAAAGCTTCAAGGAACACTCGGAAACGGTAATGGTACTATTTCCCTGAGGACAACAAATGGAAATATCAATGTATCCGGCTTCTGATTACTTTGGTGAGAACATTATATCTAATATTGAAGAATCCCTGTCTGTAACCACTGGCAGGGATTCTTATGCTAATTAAAACTATTATTTATTATAACGCGATAATGAGGAGAAAGAAAATGAAAAAGAAACAATCGAATCCAGAAAACGCCCGTTATATTAAATTCATTTATACGTTGATGGTGATTTCAACAATATTTCCTTTTTGTAGTTGCTCTGATGAACCTGTGGCCCCGGTTCCTGATCCAAATGAACTTGAATATGTCAGTCCTGAAGATGTGGGGTACTCATCTCAAAAGCTTGAAGAGGTAAAGCAATTTGCAGAGCAAACCGGTTTCGATGCCGTGATGGCACTTTACGATGGTAAAATTTTGTTTTCCTGGGGGAATGTTACCAAAAATTACTGGACCCATTCAATAAGAAAACCACTTTTAAGTGCGTTGTATGGAATTCATGTAAATAATGGGAATATTAATCTGGATGCAACAATGGAAGATTTGAACATTGATGACATTCCACCGAGCCTTACTAATGAAGAAAAACAAGCAACTGTTAGGGATTTAATTAAATCTAGATCAGGAATTTATCATGAAGCTGCAGCAGAAGATCAGACTATGATTCAATTGCGTCCATCAAGAGGTAGTCATACTCCGGGAACATTTTATTATTATAATAACTGGGACTTCAACGTTGCTGGTGTAATTTTCGAACAGGAAACCGGCACAAAAATATTCGAGGAATTTAATAGAAAAATTGCTGAACCGATCGGTATGCAGGACTTTCGTGTTGAAAACTGCTTTTATCAGTACGAATTAGAAAAATCAATGCATCCGGCTTATCCGTTTCGAATGAGTACCAGAGACATGGCACGTTTTGGTGCGCTTTTTCAGAAGAATGGAAATTGGAATGGTAATCAAATAATCCCCGTCGATTGGATTAATGAGAGCACAACAATTTACTCTGTTGTAGATAGCAAAATGGGGATCGGCTATGGATACATGTGGAGAATATTGCCAGAAGGATCAGCTATATCACAGATGATAGGAGACCATCGGATTTATGGTCACACCGGTTTAGGCGGTGTACAGACGTTGTTGATTATACAAGACTTGAAACTTGTTATAGTGGAACGAACAGACACCGATGGACCTTTCGAAGATAAGGGTTTGGGAATGGAACTTGGGATGATGATTATAAATGCGCGCTTATAGGAAATGACGAGTAATTTATTTAGCAATAATAATATATCAATGTTGTAGACTGCAACTTTAATAATTCGCTTATCCTGTTGTTCTAAAATGTTTTTTGGCATAATATACTGTTAAAAGGATATAAACCGGAAGAAAAATATTATGGAAAAGATGCTACAAATAGAATAATTTATTGTAAAAATTGCAGGAAAAAATTCAAAAGTGTATCGGTTTGCAATATTAAATCAAAAATTGGGCTGAGATATGTGCTGCTTTGTACTGGTTGTCAAAAAATTGATCAATAACTTACCCTTAAAACACTAAACTGAATTTATCGAATCTCGAATATTTTATCAGATAATGTCAATGTTAAACCTCAATTAATTACAAATAAACTTATGGGTAAAACAACTAAAGATCTGTTTTCTCAAATGGATGTTTTAATCCCTAAATAATCGCAAAACATTGGAGAAGGTTTTCTATTGATAATTTTTTGTAAGTAAAACCACAGATTAACTTTAGTTATATTTTTCCTTTGATCTCAACTGAATAAAACATTTTTTATATTATTATGATTCTTCATTAAAGGATGAAAGGGAAGTGATTTTAATTGAAATGATATTGATGGGCGTTTTTGCAACCTATTTTATGGACCTTGCAGCCGGATTTCTGATTAAAAGGAATGTAATGAAATCTTTCATTAAACCTGAAATTATTGGACGATGGTTTCTTTACTTGTTTAGGGGAAAGTATATACATACAGATATTAACAAAACACCGGCATTAAATAATGAAAAGTTTTGGGCTGTTGTTTCTCACTATTTAATTGGTATCGTTTTATCAGGAATTTATCTTTTTATGGAATTAAAAATTCCGATAATTCGTGATCAAATATGGATGCCGCTGATATTTGGAACAGCAACAGTTATTCTACCTTGGTTCTGGCTTTTCCCCAGCATCGGTATTGGTTTTTTGGCTTCGAAAGCTCCTAATAGATTAAATATTGTAATAACTAATCTTGGCAATCATATAAATTTTGGATTGGGATTATTTATCTGGTGGATTACTTTTCATCGTTTCTTCATTTAGGAAAGACAAAAGGATTTTATTTACCCGCGGCTACAAGCGGTGCCTTTCGTATCCACTCATTTGAATTTATCTGTTCAACAATAAAGACGGCAAGATCTTCAACATTCACTTTTGTCCTCGGTAGATTTTTTTCGTCCGCAACTGTTCCTTTACCCTTAAATACTTTCTTCATAATTCCAGGTGGTCTGACGAGCGTGTAGTCAAGATCTGATTTTTTCAAAACTTCCCATTCTAAATGCTTGGCAACAAGTACTGGTCTGGCAATAATGCTTAAAACTAATCTTAAAATTCTTCTGCCTATGAACCAACTTTCATTTTCTCCTCCTGAATGTGCCGCACCACCGATATGTATGAATCTTCTTATGTTATTCTTTTCCAGAATAACAACAAGCTGTTCCATTGCTGCCTTATATGTTTGCGGATCACCGGGATTCTTCATGGGAGGCCCAACCATCGATATTACAGCTTCTGTCCCGCTAACAGTTTCTTCAAGTTTATCAGTTTCATTGACATTTCCCTTAACGTATTCCACCCTGTTTTTGAAATTACCTAATTTGTCCGGGTTTCTAACGAGTGTTTTTATCCCATACCCACCATCCAATGCTTTCTTAAGAACTTCCCTCCCCAAAAATCCGGTGGAACCTAATAATGCAATTTTCATCTGCCCCTCCTTTTAATTGCAATTTTTTATTGAAAAATTATAAATGTCATACATACAACCAAATTTTTACTTTAGTATACGTACGGAGGTTACTAATTATTTGTCAACTCCATTCTTAACCTGCCTTTCATATTCCTCAGCATCAAAATTACCTTTTGATTCTTCAATCCGTCCTTCATCATTAATTTGCCAAAGCTCGAAGCCGTTGATTTTTACTCTTTCCCCTGTACCATTCGGTCCCGTGTTAGTGCCAGTAAATGTCCAATGAAACTCAACACCTCCTGCGGTCTTAACCAAACTATCCATTGAAACAATTATGTCAGGGAATGCAGTCATAAAACTTTCTGCAACTTTTGAAATTTCATCTCTGCCAACAGCAGGCGTTCCATCGTTCACGGTCAATGATCCTTTTTCTGAATAAAACAGGGAAACAAATTCGGGTCTTTGGCTGCACCATGCCTGAGCATAACTTCTTCCGAAGATATTCAGATCAAACACTCGTTCATCATCCGGGATTGGAGTTGCAGTATAAGCCAGGCTTAAAAATTTCCAAAGACTCTCTTCTTTTATCAATGTAAAGTAATCAATGTTATGCGATTGCGGCACACCATAAGAGTGCAGGAGTGCATCAGCTCTTACAAATGCTAAATTCCCGTCATCAATATGAATAGTATATTCTATCACAGGCTCAAAATATGGTCGAAGCTTTCTGTTTTTTACACCCTCAAAATATTCCTCGATAGGCATGGTAGCGGTCTCCCATTTGCCATCATTAAGTCTTACTATTCCTACAACAGCATTTTCAATTATCATTTCATCCATAGCTTCAAGATTGTAGTTCCCTGCAGCAACTAAGAAACGTTCTATGGTTGCGATGATTTCCTTCTCATCCTCTGTCCGTCTTTTATCTTTTTGTTTTGATTCAATTGATTTTAAATTTTGCCCATACAATACACCTGATTGGATGAATCCAGACAGGATAAAGATTAAAAAACAATTTATTAGAATGTTCCTCATAATTACCTCATTGAAAAATTATTGATGTGCCCTTCGTCTTAAATATACATAAAGTATTTTTATGACTTATTCCTAAAACAATTAATATATATTAAGTGTTTACTTGTGATTAATACAATTATAAATATTCCGTAAGTTTCATTACCTGATTATTATTTATTATATCTGAACTGTTAAAAGAGAATAAAAATGGCATTAATCAAAAAGCAAATACAACCTAAGAGGGGATTAAAAGAATACACTTACTTAGGATGCCCACTTACAAACAATAGAACACCGTGGTGTTTCCGTTTGTGTGCACCCGATGCACTTGGAAACGGAGACTGCGGAAGAATTGCCCCCCACAGCTTAATAAGCAGAATACAACAGAGCATTATAGACAATAAAAAGTAAGATCTGTTTATATATCAAAAACAAATCTCTTATCCCCCATAATACAATCCTGCATCAGGACCTAATGGCAAGCCTAACAAGATCCAGACTATTAATAATACTGTCCAGGCAATGAAGAAAAAGATTGTATAAGGAAGCATTGTTGAGATAACCGTTCCGATACCGGTTTTGGGCTCATATTTTTGGAAGAATGCGATAATAAGCGCAAAGAAACTCATCATCGGGGAAATTAGATTTGTAATACTATCTCCGATTCTGTAAACAACCTGCGTAAGTTCGGGTGAGTAACCTAAAAGCATAAACATAGGAACAAAAATCGGTGCAATCAAAGCCCACTTTGCAGAGGCACTGCCCATTAACATATTAATTGATGCAGAAAGAATAATAAACAATATCATCAAAGGAATGACACCAAGCCCGGAAGAAGATAAAATATCCGCGCCTCTGATCGCCATTATCATTCCGATGTTAGACCATTTAAAGTAAGCAACAAACTGCGCTGCAAAAAATACCAGCACTAAATAGAGTCCCAAAGACTTCATTGCTTTAGCCATTCCGTTTACTACATCTGAATCATTCTTAAAAGTACCGGAACCAAAACCGTATGCCAATCCCATTACAGTTGCAACAATGAACAGCAATGCCACTACACCTTTAATTAATGGTGAGTTCAAAATGTCCCCGTCAGCGCTTCTTAAAAATCCATCGGCGGGAATCATTCCCCAAAGAATAATAATTAATATTACTGCCCCAGCTACCAGACTGTAAAACAGTCCTTTCTTTTCATTTTTTGAAAGATGTTCAATTTTTTCATCGGTCTCCTCCCCTTCGTATTTACCAAGCCTCGGTTCAACAATTTTCTCCGTTACCCATGTTCCTGTAATAGCAATAATAAAAGTTGAAACAACCATAAAATAATAATTTGCAGTTGGGTTGACTGTATAAGCCGGGTCCATAATATGTGCTGCTTCTTGAGATAGCCCGGCTAACAAAGGATCAACAGTTCCCAAAACTAAATTTGCACTGAAACCGCCGGAGACACCAGCAAATGCAGCTGCCATCCCCACAATAGGATGCCTGCCAACAGCTAAAAATATTATTCCACCCAAAGGAATAAGAAGAACATAACCTACATCGCTTGCAGCATTTGAAAGCACGCCGGCAAAAACTAAAACGAATGTTAACAATCTCTGTGGGACAGATAGTACCAGCATTCTTATGGCAGCACCAATTAATCCGCTGCTTTCTGCCGCACCGATTCCAATCATTGCAACCAATACCATTCCTAACGGCGCAAAGCTGGTGTAGTTATCTACCATCTCTAAAATTATGCGATGTAAACCTTCTACAGTAAGAAGATTAACCGGCTCGATAATTTCCTTTGTGCCGGGATGAACAGCTTGCCAGCCTAAAAGCGATGCAATAAATGAAATTATAATTACAGATACAGCAAATATGGCAAACAAAGTTGCTGGATGTGGCAGAGCGTTTCCTGCTTTTTCTGTAAATGAAAGAAATTTTTGAAATAATGTGCTTTTTGTGTTTGGTTTTTCAGACATAACTATTTTTGCTTATTGATTAATACAGGATTTGCATGATGGGTTTAATAAAGATGATATTCTAAAAATTCCGGTGTAAACTGAATTCTGTTTTATTTATTATTCAATTTAAAAAGAATAACCGTGCCAACAAATAAAATAACCAAGCAAGCTTTTAAAGAACAAGTTCTCGATTTTTTAAATCTGGACAATTTTGAAGAAAGTCTGAAGGAGATCCACAATCTCCCGCCGATAAAGGTCATAAATGTACTTCTATCGATTCTAGTGACTACTGACGAGGGACTTAAAAATCGTGTTGTAATAACCTTCGGCGAAGTAGTTTCCAGACTGGCAGAAAATGATATTGAATCAGCACGTATTGTAATGCGACGGCTTATGCTTAGTGTAACTGAAGAATCAGGTGGAATCGGGTGGAACACGCCTGAAGCAATGGGTGAAATAATGGCGCAAAGTGAACAGCTAGCAAATGAGTATCATAAAATTCTGATCTCTTATTCTGAGGGCGGGGGCAATGAGTTGGATTTTGAAGGTCTGCAAAAAAGTGTTATTGCAGGACTCAAAAGATTATCAAAAGTGCGACCAGATTTGACAAAAAATGCTAGTCATCTTTTAAAATAAAACCGAAAATGTTTGAACCAACAATAGTAACCTGGATAATTGTAATCTTTGGATTTGCAACTTGTATGCCTCTTCTGTATGCTCAATTGGTTCTTCTACTACAGCCAGAAGGGGAAAAAGCAAAAAATATTTTAATTGGCAAAAACGAAGACTGGCGCGACAAAACACATTTTAAATCCGCTTATGGCATGGCGTGGGCTGATTTGTTGTTATTTTTACCTGTTTTTATCGTTGCAGTAATTGGAATTGTGTCAGCGAAACCATGGGGTTATACTTTACTTGCTGTTGCGGGTGCAATTCAGCTTTATATAAATACAGTACTCTGGTTTTTAGAAAAAGAATACGTTTATCCTAACTGTGGTCCTTTAGCTTACTATACATATTATTGGGGTAATTTTATGTATTGGGGTGCATCATCTATGGTGTACGGATTTTTACGTATAAATGGAATTTACTTTTAATAAATCCTTAGAGGCAAGTATGAATCATTTATTTCCATACGACAACATTGTAATTGGCATTTTAATTTTCGTTGTGGGTTTTCTTTTTCACTGGATTGGACAACTAGTCTCCATTGTCAACTGGGAATTTGCTACTAAAATTGGTCTTCAAGAATTGAACATGCCTAAGGAATATATGGTGTATGAACATGCAATTGCCGTGGCTGATTCTATAATTGGATGGATATATGGACTTGCCGCTCTTGGACTCATTCTCGGAACAGATTGGGGTTATAAATTAGCCTGGTTTCCGGGCGTTATTCTAATTTATCATAGTTTGAGTTTTTGGTTTTGGACCAGTAACCGGAGAAAAGCCGGTTATCCTTTAACTCCTGCTCCGCTGAGGATTGGATGGACAATTGCAAACTTTGTAGCAGGTGTGCTAACAGTTTTATTTGTGTGGAATGCTGTTTAACTAAATTTCTTTTAAGAAAATAATTAATCGGGAGGATGTGATGATAAAATTATTCAAACCGCTCATAATTATTTCTTTCATAAGTTTAATTATTTGCTTCAATTTCTTTTGCCAAGGGGAGGAGGGAAAAACTAATATGAAAAATTCTCATTCGGAAGTAGTCGAACTTTCCCAACCAAAATTCAAAAGCGGAGTTTCAATAGAAGAAGCACTGCTTAAAAGAAGATCGGTTAGAAATTATATGAATGAACCGTTGTCAAATTCGGAAATTTCTCAACTTCTTTGGGCGGCACAAGGGATTACGGAAGAAAAATACAATTTGAGAACTGCTCCATCTGCAGGCGCTCTGTATCCGCTTGAAATTTACATTGCAGTAAGTAATGTAGAAGATTTAGTCCCTGGTTTATATAAATATCAACCGCAAAATCATACATTAAAGAAAATTAGCAAGGGTGATAAACGACCAGATATTTCAAATGCAGCATTAAGACAAGATGCAATTGAAAGTTCATCCGCGATAATTTTAATAACCGCTGTGTATGAAAGAACCGCCGTAAAATATGGCGGCAGGACTGAAAGATATGTTAACATTGAAGTCGGAGCTGCTGCACAAAACATTTATCTTCAATCATTTTCTCTTGAAATAGGAACCGTGATGATTGGCGCATTCAAAGATGATGCCTTAAAAAATATTCTTCGTTTGCCTGAAAACGAAAATCCATTGGCAATTATGCCCCTTGGTAAAATTTGAAGCGATTCATTTAGTTTTTACGCTGCTTTGAGTTTTTTTACTAATCAAAAACTATTGTTAGTATCTTTACATTCACTAAGCTTAAAATTTTTATCCGCTTACTTTTATTTTACACTAACAACTATTTAAGTATTTTTACACAACTTTTACGAAAACTTAACTTGCGAGTAGTATTGAAATAACATTATCTTGCATGAGACGTATACTCGTAAAAAAATATTAGGTATCTCAGCCCTCAATTAAATTGCTATTCTCTTAAACTCATCTTTACGGATGCCTGCCATTTAAGAAGATGAATTTCCGACGCAACTTTTCAGATGGAGGGACTAGAACATTTAATTCGCCAAATAAATGAACTAAATAACTTCAAACTGGAGGAATCTTGAAAAAAAAGTTGCGAATAGGAATTATAGATCTTGTAAGTAAAGGTCCAACAAAAGCGCTTTGGGCACGTGTGATGTATCCAAATCTTGCCAGCATTATGCCCCAGGTTTTAGGCGTATGGTGTGAAGAAGAAGGACACGATGTTACTTTTTTGTGCTACACCGGATTTGAGAATCTACTCGAAGAATTGCCGGGAAATACTGATCTGGTCTTTATCGGGGCCTTCACTCAGGCAGCACATCTGGCATACGCCTTGAGTAATATATTAAGAAGCAAAGGTATAATCACAGCAATTGGCGGTCCGCACGCACGCTGTTATCCACAGGATTCACAAAAATATTTTGATTACGTTCTTGGTTTTACCGATAAAGAAATCATCAAACAGGTTTTGTACGATTGTTCGGAACATCGTCCTTTTGGATTACATCTGTCCGATGAAATACAGCCAAAGAACTTACCGGGAATAAGAGCACGATGGAAGTTCATTGAACCTACTCTAAATAAGGCACCATGGATTAAGATTGTGCCTATGATCGCAAGTCTCGGCTGCCCGTATACATGTAGTTTTTGTATAGATGCTGAAGTCCCCTATCAACAGTTGGATTTTGATGTAATGAAGGAAGACCTGATGTTCCTTTTGCAAAAATTTAAACGCCCGCGAGTTGGCTGGCACGATCCAAACTTTGGAATTCGCTTTGATCAGTGCATGGACGCAATAGAAGAAGTCGTGCCCCCAAACAGCATAGACTTTATTGCAGAGAGCAGTCTTTCAATTTTAACTGAGGCTCACATGAAGAGGCTTAAAAGAAATGGATTTAAAGCTCTATTACCGGGAATTGAATCATGGTACGATATGGGCAATAAATCCCGATCTGGTAACTACGTCGGTATGGATAAAGTAAAACAGGTTTCTGAACAAATAAATATGATCATGAATTATGCTCCATATCTGCAATCAAATTTCGTTTTGGGGCTTGATAGTGATGAGGGGGAAGAACCTTTTGAATTGACAAAAAAGTTTATAGATCTTTCACCCGGGGCTTTTCCCGGCTATTCTCTACTTTCCGCTTTTGGCGAGGCTGCACCACTTAATTTAGAATTTCAGCAAGCCAACCGAGTTCTCGGATTTCCGCTGCATTTTTTAGATAATAGTTCTGCAATGAACGTTAAACCAAAAAATTATTCCTATCCGGAATTTTATAAATATTTTATTGATCTGCTTCAGCACTCATTTTCTAAAAAAGCAATTGCCCGAAGGTTCAGAGCCAACAAGTTTTCTATTCCCGGTTGGATGAACGTAGTGCGTGCAATTTCTTCAGAAGGTCAGGGCAGGGTTAAGTTCTTTACCGATATACTTCAAAGACTTGAAACCGATCGGCAGTTTCGTGATTACTTTGAACAGGAAACTGATGAGATCCCACAATACTATTTTTACAAAATAAAAGAAGACCTCGGCACACTTTGGGAATGGTTACCTGAAGGGGCAGTTTACCACGACTATAATGCATATTTAAATTCTACCAAGGAGCAAGTGCTTACTGCTTGATAATAAAATAAATCTTTTAGCTTTTCTATTTACCTTACATCATAAAGCCTGTATTATTTTCGTTTGAGATTTATAAGTTAGAAATACTACATACTAAAGGTTAATGTATTAAAGTGAATTGAAGGGGCAGGCAAATGAAATCAAAAGGTGAAATATCATTAGTTAAAAACATTGATTTATTAATACTCAACCGTTTACTTCCGGTAATTATTTTTACCCTCTTGATGCTCTCTCAATATGCTTTTGCACAGGAAACCGATATTCTTTCTCTCGATGATCAGCGGAAAATAATAAATACAATTTGCGAGAAACTCGATGAGATACATGCATTCCCGGAATATAATAGCGATATCTGCAGAGGATTATTTAAAAATTTTGAAGAGGGTAATTATACCATGTCCAAATCACCGCAAGCATTTGCAGATCAATTGGATAGAGATCTGGAAATTCTAAGGGGTGACAAGCACCTTGGAATATTTTATGATCCGCAAATGGCTGATGAAATGGGGAAAGAAAATGAAGAAGGAGAAGAAACCGGCTATCTTACACCACAAATGATTGAAGACGAAAGAAAGAAGAATTTTGGATTTAACGAGATTAAGATTCTACAGGGTAACATCGGTTATTTAGATTTGAGAATTTTCTTTCCTCCAAAGTATGCGGGCGAAACGGCAGTTGCTGCTATGAGTTTTATTTCCAATTGCGACGCTTTAATTATTGATCTTAGATATAATGGCGGAGGATGGGATGAAATGGTTACATTTTTAATTAGTTATTTTTTTGATAGTGATGAATCTATTACACTATCCACAACTTACTCGCGCTATGAAGATGAGTATTATCAATCACAGACACTATCTTATGTGCCCGGTAAGTTGTTAACTGATATTCCGGTTTTCATTCTCACATCAAAATCTACTTTCTCGGGAGCGGAAGCTTTTGCACATTATATGAAACAATTTAACAAAGCAACAATTATTGGTGAAACAACCCGTGGTGGACAAAACCCCGTTGAAATTCAATCTATTGGTTACGGATTAATAATGCTTATTCCTTCCTGGAAGCAAATCTATTCTGCCACTGAAGCAGGTTGGGAAGGCATAGGTGTGAAACCTCATATTGAAATAGATTCGAAAAATGCCTTAACCGTTGCTCACATAGAAGCACTAAATAAATTGGTTAAAATAGAAACAGATGAAAAAGAAAAGAAAAAACTTAAATGGATTATTGACGGACTAAACGCCAGGAGAAATGCTGTTAACGTGGATGAATCAATTTTAATATCGTATGCAGGCAAATACGGAGACAGAACAATTTATTATGAAAATGGAGGTATGTATTACCAATATGGTGATAGATCAAAAATGAAAATGATTGTAATCTCAGAAAATTATTTTATAGTAGAGATATACGATTACTTCCGCGTAAGATTTATCAAGGAAAATAATTCTGTTATTGGTTTTGAACAGATTTACGATGATGGGGGAGTTAAAACCTATACCAGAGAGTAAGCTATAAGATTATAATCCTATCATCGCAGTCAGGGTAAATTGCCATGCATTCATCGAGCGTGACTCGCCGATGATGTGATCATCATCCCCTTCCTGGAAAAATGGATCTTTATCATCATTTAAAGAAGTGTATGCATCTAGCCTTTCGTGCGAAGTCACATTTGCCGTATATTGCTTGCCGAACAAGTTGTAGGCGTTATAATGTAGTCCAAAATCTAAAGTAACCACCGGAAGAATGTCTAAAAGTACTCCTCCGCCTGCACCAACACCAAATCTCGTTGCGGATTCAATATCGTACTCACCGCTGGGGACTTTTGTTAAACCTTGAAATGATACTTTTCCGCTAATGGTATTTACCGATACAAATCCGTCTAAATAAAAGCCAATTGGAGATAAAGGAATTGAAATGTTGAACTCAGGTCCCGCTTTAAGTGAAAAAATATTGTGCGAGTTTTTTACTGTTCCTTTCCCAGGTTCACCCTCTCCCTCACCGCTGCTTAAAGTTGAATAGTCAATCATCCCAAATAAATTGAAACCGAGTAAACCTACTCTTGCTTTTGCATGTAAGTTAAATCCTGTACCAAGGCCGTACTGGGTGCCTTTGTAAAAATCAATTGTTGTCCCGGTATAATTGCCAGCCGGAGCAGTTGCACCCAATCCGGCACCAACCTGAATAGTGATTTGTGAATAAGCAGAGACAGTTAAAAATACAATTATTGCTGGCACTTGAAGAATTACTTTTTTCATTTTTACGCTTTTTGTTTTTATGAAAAAATAAATTTTAATTTCTAATTAAAGATACTTATTCATTCACTACTTCTAATAAATATTTGTGTCAGATACATTGCACTGTCTTCATCAAATGCAATTCCCACAGCTGATAAATTAGAATTGCTTTCAATGTTACTCTTGTGGCCGGGACTGTTTAACCAGCTTTCAACTGCTGCCTGGGTACTCCAGTTTTGTGCAACATTTTCACCTGCCCAGCTAACGGGAATCTTTTCCTTTATTCTATCAATTCTCTCATAAAAACCATCGTGATTTATCGTTCCCGTGTTCGCTATATTGCTGCTGTGTGTTTTGCATTCTGCTGCGATTATTTCACTCCATTCAAGTTCGGGGAGTCCAATACTAATACGGTGTATATTTACAAGTCGATGAACTTCTTTCCCCAGCTCATCCGAATAATTAGTTTTATTATCTGAAACCGGGTTATTGCCACAACTGATTAAAGGAATAAGTGTTACAAAAAAAACCAATGATAATTTTGAAAAAGGATTCTTCATCCCCTTATTGAAACAAATTTTATGCAATAAATGTGAGACTATTTATCGCATTTTTTTAAGCGGTTTTGGCAGAAGGTTACACTACCGACTTACTTAGAGGTAAATATCTATTTCCTGATTAACAGTAATGGCAAATTTTACTTCTAGTCTTCTGACCTATGAGCCTTAACGCTCACATCAAAATTCTTTGTGATTTTATTTTCAGTTATTTGTAGATCTGCCTTTACGCCGGTTTTATAAACTTGAAAATCATTTATTGAAACCGTGTCAACCATAAATCCATCTGCAACTGAACCGGAAATAAAAGTATCAACTTCGCCTTTTGCTTTCTCTTCTGTATCATAAGTTGCGGTTGCTTCAGATTGATAAACGCCATCCTGATCGGAAACAAATATCATGCGCTTTGTTTTATTCTGATAAAACATACAGACCATTGACGGATTGCTGTTATCCTGGTGAACAGGATTTCCATAAGCTTTTATCACTTCATTTTTTGTTTTACCAATAAATTTATGGACACCGATATCTTGCGCTCTTAACAACATGGATATTAAGCACATCGGGAAAAGTGAAATGAAAAAAATAATTTTTGTTTTCATAATCTCTTCCTATAAAAAATATTCTGGTAAAGTTTTGCGGGGCCTGCTGTCACGTCGGGATTAAATCCCTTCGGAACATAAGGTTTCAAAGAAAAGAAAACGTGAAAGATAAGTTTGTTCATTTTAGCCTTTAACGGCAAAAATCACTGTATTAAACTAGCTTAAATAATTATGATTTTCAATTCACATTTAAGTTCGTTATAGATAAATCTAGAATTGGTTAAATATTCAATCTTTCCGGATCAATCCTGAGCAGGCTTATGAAGCTTGATTATACAAGTACAGCAAGAAGGCTTTACTTAAAATATCCTTTGTTGTCTGATATAGGCATCCAAATAAATTTCTGGGTTATCGCATATATATTTCTCTTTACTCTTCTTTATTTCTTTTCAAAAGCCATTACAAGTCTTTACCCTCAAAAAGTCGAAGTTAACATTATCGAAAATATTATTGTAGCCATTATTGCTGCTGCTATCTTTGGAACAATACTCGGCACAATTGATTTTTTTCTAGAAAAAAATTAAGAGGTAAGTCACTTGGGATTGAAATTCTATTAAAAGGAGTACTATACCTGGCTACATGGTATCTCGTCACATTTATTGGTTTCGTGATTGGAACATCTATGGATGTAAAATTCGTTAATAATCCAATTTTGAGGTACACTGACTTGTTTTCCGAAAACATGTTTTATGCATCGTCAATTTACACAGCAGTCATGATTGTTATCATCAGCTTTATAAAGCAGATGAACAATAAGTTTGGACCCGGGATATTGGTACCGATGCTCTTAGGTAAGTTTCGAAAGCCGAGTATTGAGGAAAGAATATTTTTGTTTATGGATTTAAAAGACTCAACGACTTATGCTGAAAGATTGGGACATTTAAAGTTCAGTGAAATGATCCAGGATTGTTTTCTTGATGTAAACAAAGTTATTCCGCCGTTTAATGCCGAAATTTACCAGTACGTCGGAGATGAAGTAGTCTTAAGCTGGAGCAATGTTGAGGGACTGCGAAATATGAACTGCATAAAGTTCTTTTTCTCCTTTCAAAATTACCTTCTAAAAAAGAAAGGACAATATGAGGAAAAGTATGGATTTATTCCTCAATTTAAGGCTGGTGCAAATATTGGGAATATAACCGTTGCAAAGGTTGGTGATATTAAAAGAGAAATTGCTTATCACGGAGATACAATAAACACAGCAGCAAGAATACAAAGTGTTTGTAATACGTACGGCAAATCATTTATTATTTCAGAAAGGTTAAAAGACCAGATCATCTGGGAAGAATCTTTTTCAACCGAGTTTATGGATTCTATTAGGTTAAAAGGAAAAGAAAAAGAAATTAAGCTTTACAGTGTTTCTTGAAATAATCTATCTTTTTGATTGCTGAACAATATCCCTGCATTCCAAAATTTTCTTCTCGGTTCCATATAACGTTACAGTAATCATTGCTTTGCCGAGTTCTTCAAGAGTAACCATATATTTAGAGAATAACAGACTTAAGATTGGATATATAGGTGAAATCACTTTATAAATTTTATAAGTGTTCTTTAATCCTTTTGTAGGTTGAATATATCCCGGTCTGAACATATAAGCAGCTTTGAAAGGAAGCTTCATTAAATCATTTTCAGTCTTTCCCTTTACACGTGCCCACATACTTCTTCCCTTTTCCGTGCTGTCCGTCCCAACACCCGATACATAACAAAAGGTCATACTTCTATTAAGTTTAACCAACGTTTTTGCAAAATTCATTGTTAAATCATAAGTGATCAGTCTGTATTCTTCCTCCTTTTTGCCGATTGATGATACACCTGCGCAGAAGTAACAGGCATTATATCCTGCGAGCTGATCTTCAATTGCAGAAAGATCAAGAAAGTCTTTGTGAATAATTTCCTTCAATTTTTCGTGCTTTACTCCGCACGGTTTACGGTTTATTACTAACACAGTCTCTACATCAGGATGTAAAAGACATTCATGCAGAACACCTTCTCCAACCATTCCTGTTGTACCGGTTATAATTGCATTAATCTTCATTTTAGAATTCCGCATTTTTAAAATTAATAATATTAAATAATTATTATGCTACTATTGCATTGACAATATTATATATATATCTTTAATTGATAATTAACAAATAATGGCATAACACCAATCTTCCCGCCAGACAATTTACAAACTAACAGAGAAAAGAATGAATATGAATAAAACTCTTTTTACTGTTGCGGCAGTTACCTTTTCTGTTTTTCTTTTGAGCTGCTCTTCACCAAAAGAAAACAAAACACTTTCAGAATCAGATATCCCGCCGGGTCATGCACAGATAGTAGGCGTGGTTTCAAAAATAGAGCCGGTTTCAGATGATGCAAGCCAGACCGGTCCTTGCTCTAAAGCACCATGCGTTGCCCTGGTTAAAGTTACATCAGCAGTTTACGGCGCTTCTTTTCCACAGCTTGTTATTAATAAAGATATCAGGGTTAAATTCAATTTCACTCTCGAAAAAACCACTAAAGATCTCTTTCCAAATATGAAGGAAGAATATCCGGGTTTAAGGGAAGGTCAGGAATTTACAGCATTGGTATCTCACGTTGAAACTATGGATGAAACTGCTCCTCAATTTCAGATCTATGCTTACGAAACAAATTAATAATTAATCCTTTATTCAAATAATATTAAGGAAGGACTATGAACAAAAACAACCTGACTGTTTTTATTGTAGGAATACTTGTTACTGTTTGCACACTGGTACTTTTCTACAATGGAACCAATCCGAAAGTTTCGGAAACCACTTACGCAAAGGCTGAATTGTTTACTAAAGATGATCCCTTTGCACGCATTGAACACGAGCGAAGAATGTTAGCAGACCCGCAAACAGGTAAAATTCCGGAAAATATAAGGGAGAAGGAATTAGATTTTGCATCTACTTTACCGACTGTGGAAGAGGTTAATTTAAATAAAGGTAACATTGCATCGTGGACTTTGCGAGGACCGATAAACAGGGGTGGAAGAACACGTGCTCTTGGAATAGACATACGTACACAAACTGCTCCAAACATTACAATAATTGCAGGCGGCGTTTCGGGGGGGATATTTAAATCAACTAACAACGGAGTAAACTGGGTTAATAAACTTTCTCCAAATGTAATTCATAGTGTAACCTGTCTTGCACAGGATACTCGAAGCGGGCAGGAAAACACATGGTATGCTGGAACAGGTGAAGCACAGGGCTCTGCCGGCGGCGGCGGCGGCGCTGTCTTTAGAGGCGATGGTATATTTAAATCAACCGATAACGGTGAAAGCTGGAATTTACTTCCATCGACATCCGATGGGAACGTTCATATCTTTAATTCCGTTTGGAGATTTGTAAACAACATCGTTGTAAATCCTTCAACCGGAAGTGTTTTTGCTGCGGCTTCCAATGTTGTTATGAGAAGCCAGGATGGTGGAACAAATTGGAGTGCTGTTAGAAGTACTCCGGCAAATGCAATAATGTCCAACGTTCAAATTACAAGCACTGGAATTATTTATGCCGGAATTCCCGGCGGATTACAGGATGCAGGTATTTCAAGATCAACTGACGATGGTATAACCTGGACAACCATAACACCAGGCGGATTTCCTGCAAACTTTGGAAGAATAGTAATTGCAATCGCACCTTCCAATGAAAACATAGTTTATGTTTGGGTTTTTACAGGTTCGGGCGCTACACAAACACAGCTTTGGAAATATGATGCAGCAACTACAAACTGGACAAATGTTACCTCAAACCTTCCAGCAACAGTTGCTCCAGTTGCCGGAATTAATGTGCAAGGTTCATACAACATGGTTATGAAAGTTAAACCGAATGATGCCAATTACATTATTATCGGTGCAACAAATCTATACCGCTCAACGGACGGATTTGCAACACAAGTTCAGGCATCGGGATGGATAGGCGGATATGCAACCGTAAATAACATTTCACAGTACGATAATCATCACCCTGACCAGCATTCGCTTGTATTTTTAAATCCGCCAAATCAAAATGTACTTTATTCGGGGCATGATGGAGGAGTAAGCAAAACTGATAACGTTACACAAGGCAGCGTTGCCTGGACCGAGTTAAACACCGGTTATGTTACATCACAATTTTATACTCTTGCAATTGATCCGAATACAGGAAATGATAAAGTAATTGCAGGTGGACTACAGGATAACGGAAATTACACAACGTTCTCCGATGACTTTAATACCGGATGGGTAGATTGGAATCACGGCGGGGATGGTGCCTTTGCTGAAGTTAGAAAAATCAATTCAAACTTATATACAATTTACCTGGAAGCTCAGGAAGGATGGCTGTGGCGTCAGCAGTACAATTCAAGCGGAGCAATTGTAGCCGATGATTTAATTGAACCGCCCGGCGGACCGTTCGCTTTTATAAATCCGTTCGTTCTCGATCTTAACAGTAACGACATTATGTACTTTGCTTCTGCAAACGATGACGTACTTAGAAGTACAAATGTATCAACAGCAGCCAGCTGGACAACAATGTCCAACGCTTCAACCGGTAGTTTTATAACCGCACTCTCGATTTCAAAAGTTCCTGCTAACAGGTTGTTTATCGGCGGCGGAAACGGCGAAGTCCTGAAAATTGATGGTGCAAACACGGGCGATCCTATGCCTGTAAATATTAGTGCCGGCTTACCGCAAGGATATGTGAGCTGCATTTATGTCGATCCGGTAAATGCCGATAATCTAATAGTTGTACTATCAAACTACGAGATTATAAGCTTATGGCATTCCAATAATGGTGGATCCAGTTGGACAAATATAAGCGGAAACTTAGAGCAGAATCCTGATGGTTCCGGCAACGGACCTTCGTGCAGATGGGCTACTACTGTAAATGTAAACGGAACTATGAAATATTTTGTTGCAACAAGTACGGGTCTCTATTCAACTTCTACTTTAAATGGAAACGCAACCGTTTGGGCACAGGAAGGACCTAACACAATTGGCAATGTTGTCTGTACAATGGTAAAAGGAAGAAACACTGACGACTTTGTTGCTGTAGCCACGCACGGGAAAGGGATTTTCAGTGCTGCGGGTGTAACTGATGTTAAAGGTGGTTCTGCCCTGCCTGAAAATTATTCGCTTTCACAGAATTACCCAAATCCTTTTAATCCATCAACCACAATTGAGTTTACACTTCCGGCTGCCGGTAATGTCAGGCTTATCCTGTTCGATGCCGTAGGTGAAGAGGTAGATGTGATTGCTTCCAAAGATTTTTCGGCAGGATTTCATTCTGTAAATTATAATGCAAGTAACCTGCCTAGTGGAGTTTATTTTTATAGAATAGAAACAGGCTCTTTCGTACAAAGTAAGAAAATGATCCTCCTTCGCTAAAATTTAGTGATCAAAACTTCAGGAAATTTTTACCTCGGAGGATAAATACTGATGAAATAATAAATCAATGTTTAATAAAAAAGCCGGTTCCAAAATGGACCGGCTTTTTCGGTTTAAACGCATTATTGATCAGAATTATTCAACCAGCCACAAGTATTCACCGTAGCCTTCTTGCTCCATTTTTTCTTTTGGAATGAAACGCATCGAGGCAGAGTTCATACAATATCTTAGTCTGGTCGGTTCAGGTCCATCCTCGAAAACGTGTCCAAGATGTGAATCTCCAATCTTGCTTCTCACTTCAACTCTTCTCATCCCGAAAGAATCATCTTCTTTTTTAACGATATATTTAGGATCAATCGGTTTAACAAAGCTTGGCCAGCCTGTACCAGAGTCAAATTTGTCTTTTGAACTGAATAGCGGTTCACCGGAAACTATGTCAACATAAATACCGGCTTTATGATTATCCCAGTATTCATTTTGAAATGCACGTTCAGTGCCTTCTTTTTGTGTAACCTTGAACTGCAAATCGGTAAGCTTATTTTTTATTTCTTCTTCCGAAGGTTTTGTGTATTCTTTTTCATCTTTCCATTTATTCATAATAAATGTATCCCTTCCCGATCCTTTTCGGTAGCTGTAGTACCTGTCCGGATCCTTCTTATAAAAATCCTGATGATAATCCTCAGCAGGATAAAATGTTGTGAACTCAATTATGGGTGTAACTATCGGTTTTTCAAATATACCGGATTTATCCAATTCTTTCTTCGATAACTCTGCAATTTCTTTTTGATCTTCGTTGTGATAAAAAATTGCAGAAGTGTATTGAAATCCCCTGTCTGCAAAAGAACCACCCTCATCTGTCGGATCAAACTGCTTCCAGAAAATATCCAGGATTTCAGCATAGCTAATCACTAAAGGATCGTAATATATCTGAACAGATTCACGGTAGTCTGTTTTTCCGCTGCTTACTTCCCTGTAAGTAGGATTTTCTTTTGTTCCTCCCGCATAACCGGAAATTACTTTTACAACTCCCTGCACTTTTTCAAACGGGGCTTCTATACACCAGAAGCATCCGCCGGCAAGAGTTGCAATTTCTTCGTCGCCGCTTAAAGCAACCATATCTTTCTGCATTTCAGAAGATTTATCTTCCATTTTCTGCTCTGTTTTTGAACAAGCAGTTGCAATAAGCGAAACGGTAAACAATATGCTTAATAATTTTTTCATAGTTAATCCTTAAACAATTTTGATGACCAAAAAATTCAACTTGCCTGCCGAAAGGCAGGTTTTATATTCTTATGTACATCAAAATTAGAGTTGAAATATCACGAAGATATCACGAAAGGATAGATTTTATAGTGTAAAATTGAAGTGAATTGATTTAGCTCACAATGTGTTAGAATAATTCGTCGATAAAGAAAGTGTGGGGAATGGCAGCTTTTTAATTCAGGCCGGAATCCTTCAGGTTTTGAAAATTTGCTATTACAGACATTTCCTTATAATGTTCATCATCCGCATAAATGTAAAGAAGACTGCCGCCTTTAAGTAAATTAATTATTTCCTTTGATAATTTTTTCGAAACGGATGGACAACCCCAGCTTCGTCCAATAACACCGTTTCCACTGGCAATCCTCTCACTCACATAATTTGCACCGTGAATAACAATTCCTCTTTGTCTGGCATTATCGTTTATGCCTTTTTCCAATCCTTCAAGCTGCAACGAATAGCCTCTTTTACCGTAATATGAATTTCCTGTTTGAAAAAATCCAAGACAACTTTTGTGCGATCCGTATTTATTTGAAAACTTAGTTGCGTTTATATAACCAGACTTTTTTCCGTGAGCAACTAATATATTATAAAGCAGCTTACGATTTTCAACATCAATTATAAAAAATCTTTTTTCTGAAGATGGTTTTGAATAATCTATTATTGAAAGCAATCTCTTATTCGGTGCATCGATAGAGTTATAACCATCCATCGCACTTTTAAATACATCAAAATCTAATTTGTCCTCAAGCTCACATTCAGTATAAAGACTAATAAGAAGTAATCGGTGAAAATCGACGTCAGAAATGATTTCATCGCTTGAATTTATTCTTTTCTCTCCGGGTGCACTGTTAGAAATTGAAATTGATAGAAGTGAAAAAACTCCAATAAAGGCAGTTAGAAATATTCTCATATTTGGTAATAATGCATCATATGTTCATAAATTTTACTAAGGGTTTCAATATCCATACCAGAGGAAAAAAGTTCAGATAAGTTAAGATGCGAGGTTAATCTGCCATTAAATAATGTTTCAACGACAGAATTGGCCGTCAAGATTTGCTTTGATTTTAATTTTTGAGAAGATTACTTAATGAAGGAAAAACCTACCTCTAACCGTTTCTCTGTTACTATCCTGATTTGTTCAACTGAAACCAAAATCTAACAAGATCTAATTAAATTAGCATTTCATTTGATTAGACTGAACGATATTGGATTCAATATCCACCAAATATTTTTTATTACAATCCAACTCATTACTGGTAATTAACAAACTGAACCGGGAAATCAAGATCAGCCTCTTTTACTGCCTGAATTACAAGTTGTAAATCATCTTTTTTTGCTCCCTGCACACGGATTCTTTCGTCCATAATCTGGGCATTTACTTTAAGACTCATATCTTTAATCATCCTGGTAATCTTTTTAGCATTGTCTTTCGAGATTCCACTCTGCAACGATATTTTCTGCTTCAGCCTTCCACTTGCTGCGGGTTCCGGCTCTTCCGGTTTCATTACTTTTATCGATAAACCGCGCTTTATAAATTTTGTTTGGAGTATATCAATCGATTGCTTGCATGAGTAATCATCCTTTGTATTCAGGTTGATAAGCTTATCCTTTTTATTCAATTCAATTTCAGTGTGGGAATCCTTTAGATCATACCTCTGCCGTATCTCTTTTACTGCCTGGTTTACGGCGTTGTCCACTTCCTGAAAATCAATTTCGGAAACTATATCGAATGATGAATTTTTTGCCATTTCAAACCTCCTGCTTTTACCAAAGAAAGATAAAAAATCCTACCAAAAAATAATTAGGAACTGATTTTCCTTCCATTTAATTTTTCCCGACCTCAAACAAAATATTATTTAAAGATCGAAAATCAATAACAATGCTTCCTTTTGAAAATACGTGGCTACCATTTATTTACCTCTACGGAGTCGGTGGAATATTTTTCTTAACAGGGATGATACTAATCAGAAAAATTGGCGCCGTTGATTTTTCCAAGAAACGACATGTTTACTGGTACAAAGTTATGATTTTCGGGTTTATATATTTTGTAATTCTTCACGCGCTTTTAATCTTAGCCGCACTTTACCTTTGATCTATGAGCACATATCACAGTATCGGAACATCTGCTGATTGGATAGTAATGGTTGTCTACTTTCTGGCAATCATGCTTTTCGGCAGCTACTTCAGTAAGTACAATAGAACTACCACAGATTTCTTCTTTGGCGGAAGAAGATTTTCATGGTGGCTGATTGCCATGTCAATAGTTGCAACCGGAGTTGGGAGTCATAGTTTTATTAAATATTCAGCTATGGGTTTCCAAGCAGGATTTTCTTCAACAATGACTTACCTGAATGACTGGTTCTTTATGCCTTTCTTTCTTTTCGGATGGCTGCCGATTGTCGTTTATACGAAAATAAGATCAATTCCTGAGTATTTTGAAAAAAGATTTAGTCCCGTCACCAGATTCCTCGCTACAATTCTACTTCTCCTTTATATGATTGGCTATGTAGGAATTGGTTTTCTTACAATGGGAAAAGCTATTCTGCCGATGCTTCCTCAAAGCTTCACCTTTTTTGGTGCTGAAATTCATATTACCCTGATGGGTCTGGTTACCCTTATAGCTGTCATTACAGGAATTTATATAACCTTCGGTGGACAGACTGCTGTAATCTTCACTGACCTGCTTCAAGGATTTATTTTGATCTTTGCAGGTTTGCTGGTTTTCTTTTTGGGTGTTTCATATCTGGGCGGATTTGATACTTTCTGGAATTTATTGCCAACCAGCTGGAAGCTGCCGCTTGCAAACTTTAATGATCCACCGAGTTTTAATTTTGTCGGGATTTTTTGGGAAGATGGTGTTGCAGGTTCAGTTGGATTTTTATTTATGAATATGGGATTGATAATGAGATTCATGTCAACTAAAAGCGTTAATGAGGGAAGAAAAGCTGCTGCATTCAATGTATTGTTTATGCTTCCTATCTCCGCACTTGTTGTTGGAAATGCAGGCTGGATCGGCAAGGCAATTTCTGAAATGAGTCCTGGTATAATCAATCCGGCTATAAAACCCGATTCAATCTTTGTGGTTGTTTCAAATATTGTATCCCACCCGGGTGTCTTTGGTTTTATTATGGCTGCATTGACTGCCGCTTTGATGTCAACAGTAGATACACTTCTAAATGCTATAGCTGCAATTTATATTAACGATGTTCATCGTCCTGTAAAAAAATGGATGAAGAAAATCTCTCAATCCTGGCAGCAGGAAGACAGAGAAGAGCTCGGTGCCGCACGAATTGCATCGATAGTTTTTACATTATTTGGAGTACTTGCAGTAATTCCCTTCAGCTCTTTTCCAACAATCTACGAAGCTCACGGATACTTTCACTCAACACTAACTCCCCCACTTGTTGTGGCTATTTTTCTTGGAGTATTTTGGAAAAAATTCACTCCTGCTGGTGTTATGTCAACATTGATTGGAGGAATTGCCTTTATGGTTGTCGGTATGCACTACCCTCGCCCATTAATTGAGTTTTTTGCACAAGGAACCAAATACGATGCGGCTCATCCTTACATTTATATAAGTGCGCTTTACAACCTCGTTGTCTGTATCGCGGTTGGTGTTTTTACAGCACTAACTACAAACTCACAAATGCAGATCATCAATAGAATCAAAAGAAATAAAAATCATAAAGGGATAATGGCATTTACTACGGGGATTATATTTGTACTGCTAATTCTTGTTGTTTTCAACATTGGCTCTTTAATTCTATCTCTGATTATTTCGCTAACTCTGACAATACTTGTAATTCTTTCTGCAGGATACTATATAAAATATGATGAGACGTTTAATACCGATGGTTTAACCGCCTGGTCAATAAAAAGAGCGAAAGAACTCTTCAAGGGGAGTAAGTTAAATGAATCTGAAGGTGAAAAAGTAAAAGTGAACTGGAAGTTAAAAGAAGGTAACGATGACACGATAAACTTTTCTAGGGAGGATATGCAAGAGATGAAAGCTGAACCGGGTGATCTTGTTTATATATCTGATGCCCGTAAGTATTTAGGTGGATTGAAATCGGTCCATTCTGTTTACGGTGAACCGCACAGTGAAGATGGAATTGTATATATAAACAAAGAACATCAAAAACATGGTCTGTTCGTTACAGATAAACCTCTGATTGCAGAAAAGGAGATGTAAAATGATCGTTGATAAAATTGAAAACGCCGGACAATATTCAAATCTCGGGGACAGAATTCAAAAGTCACTCGACTTCATCAAAAAAACTGATTTAAAAAAGCTTCAACCCGGCAGATATGATATTGACGGGGACAATATTTTTGCGTTGATAAGTGAATATCAAACGAAAGCAGAATCAGAAGGAAAATTAGAGGCACATAGAAAGTATATTGATGTTCAATGTGTAATTAATGGTGAAGAGCTTATAGGGTATGCACCGCTCAGTAATCCTTCCTTCGCTGAAACTTCCTCAGGCAGGCAGGAAATTCTTGAACATTACAGTGAGGAGAAAGATATTGTATTTTTTAATGGAGAAAAGGTGTTTATAAAGGTAAAGGAAGGAATGTTCGCGATCTTCTTCCCCGAAGATGCGCACATGCCAGGAATAAATGTAAAAGGGAAATCTTCCGTTAAAAAGCTAGTGATAAAGGTAAAAGCAGATTAATCAGCAGTTTCCTTTTCCGGGCTCACGGGCTTAAACAGCCCGGAAACATTCAAAGAAAACTCAATTAAAAACTCCAGCAAACGTTCCACAGACTCAAAATTATTTTTAATTATAAGCTTCATCGTCTCCCCTTTCTGCTCAAACTTGACCTCTTCCTTATGCTGGTCCAAAATATATCTCATCAGTTCGATAAACTTGAATTTATAGTACTCTTCTTTTTCACCTCTGGGAAGAATTATATTAATAACGTTTCTTTGCATAATCACTCTCTCAAAAAGTGCATATGAAGCATAATATCTGAATGTTGCAACCATTAAAAGTCTCCTTACTAAAGGTGGAATTGGCCCGAATCTGTCTTCCATTTCCTCCCTTAAATCGTTCAGCTCGTTCAAATTTTTAATGGAATAAAGTGCAGTGTAAAAATTTAGCCTGTCTGTCTGTTCCGGCATGAAAGTTTCCGGAATCCCAATTTCAAAATACGTATCGATTGTGGGTTCTGTTTTCTCTTTCTGTATTGGAAGTGTTTTAAACAACTCTTTAAATTGCTGATATTTAAGTTCTTCAACTGCTTCATCAATCTGCTTTAAATAAAGATCGAATCCAATTTCATTTATGAATCCCGTTTGCTCCCTACCCAAAAGATTTCCCGCACCACGTATTTCAAGATCGCGCATTGATAGATTAAAACCGGATCCGATTTCAGTGAACTCTTCAATTGCCTGTAAACGACGCAATGCTTTTTTCGATATTCCGCTCAAGGAAGGAACGATAAAATAAGCGTAAGCCTGACGTATAGATCTTCCTACTCTTCCGCGCAGCTGATGCAGCTCCGCCAAGCCGAAACGATCGGCCCTATTTACAATGATTGTATTAACATTCGGAATATCCAACCCGGATTCGATGATCTTTGTTGAAAGGAGCACATCGTACTTTTTACTTAAGAATCCGTGAATAACATCTTCCAATTGAGTTGCTTTCATCTGACCGTGAGCGATTCCAATTTTAATATCCGGGATGTGCCTATTTAAATAATCTCCCAACTTAACAATGGATTGAACCCTGTCGTGAACAAAATAAACCTGTCCGTTTCTTTTTAACTCATTGTAAATCCATTCACGGATTTTTAATACATCAAAAGTTGAAACGGTAGTATAAATCGGTTGCCTGTTTGGCGGAGGTGTGGCAATTATTGAAAGATCACGTGCACCGAGCAGCGAAAGATTAAGAGTACGTGGAATAGGTGTAGCCGTTAGTGCCAATGTATCAACATTTATTTTCAGGGCGCGCAGCTTTTCTTTTGCTGTTACTCCAAACCGATGCTCTTCATCAATCATTAATAGACCAAGATCTTTAAATTTTATATCGTTAGAAAGCAACCTGTGGGTTCCGATCACAACATCGAGTTTACCTTCTTCCAATTCTTCAAGGATTTGATTTTGCTCCTTTTTAGATTGAAATCTTGAGAGAGCGGCGACTTTTACAGGAAACTGAGTTAGCCGGTCCTTAAAAGTATTGTAATGTTGCTCAGCAAGAATCGTAGTCGGAACCAACAGTACAACCTGCTTTCCATCCTGCACAGCTTTAAATGCCGCACGAACTGCAACTTCAGTTTTACCAAATCCCACATCGCCGCATACAAGCCTGTCCATTGGATTATCAGCTTCCATATCTGCTTTAATTTCGTCTGTTACTTTTTCCTGGTCGGGTGTATCCTCATAAAAAAATGAGGCTTCTAATTCTTTTTGCCAGACTGTATCAGAACCATACTTATAACCATTAGTAGCTTTTCTTTTTGCATAGAGCTCAATTAGTTCTTTTGCTGCTTCCTTAATTTTCTTTTTTGTTCTTGCTTTTTTCCTATCCCATTCACCTGTACCCAAAGTTGAAAGCGTTGGTGCAAGATTTTGATTGGATGAGTACCGTTTTACAAGCGTTAAATAATTCAGATTAACATAAACCACTCCACCTTCGTTATAAAGCAGTTTCATTGTTTCCTGTTTAGTTTCACCTATATTTATTGTCTTTAATCCTGCATACTTGCCAATTCCATAATTTTCGTGCACTACATAATCGCCGTTTTTAATTGAGGCAAATGCTTTCGACTTTGATTTTTTGTATTTCTTTTTTAGTGGTGCTTTGGTTCTGTACGGTTTGTTAAAAATCTGGTAGTCAGTTAATAGCAACAGTCTTTCTTTTTTGTGAAGAAAGCCCTCTTTAATTGCAAGGGTCTCCAACTTTATCCTTTGAGCTTCAATCAGTTCAGCAAGCTCAATTTTAAATTCTGAAAGCAGATCTTTTAAACGATTTGTTTGTAATTCGTTTTCAGATGTTAAAATGATTTCAAAATCTTTTTCAGCATAATCCTTTAAAACATTAAAAAGAACCT
>WOR8_10000280_pt1 | contig 53034 bp, 53 predicted proteins | sample DeeMarSeWOR38_10_FD_19890 | JGI IMG/M metagenome (IMG submission 19890)
CGGCAAATCAGCTTCACAAAGCGACGCACGCATGGGAATAGATGGATATACTATTGACGGTCAACCTGTTTCGATCAAACAATCAAATGATGTTAGCAGAGACGTAATTGAAAACTTTGCAGCAGCAATGGGACGACGCAATGCTAAAAATGGGTCAATTATTGCGTTCAGTTTCGGCAATGATGCAATTAGAGGAAGAGTTCGTGCTAAACTCAGTTATGGGCGTGAAATACAGATGATAACGGTTAAGGAGCTGATAGAAGGCGGAAGTAGAGCGTTGATTGCAGGATGACACACTTTTCTGTAAAAACACTTTTTTTATTATTTGAAGCATCCTAAACAACTCTAGTTTGAGCTTTGTTTGGGAATGTAGTTTTTCGCTCAATCAGTTCGATAAGAGTTCCATCAGGGTCTTCCACAAAAGCTATAAACGAGCCTGTAGAGGTTAGCTTAAAAGGCTCGTCAGTTATCGTAACCTTTTCTTTTCTCATTTTTTCAATTGTTTGATTCATGTTTTTGATTTCAAATGCAAGATGATCAAACACGCGGTTTTCGTAATCTGGCTGGTTGAACATTTTCTGCCTACGATAGAAAGTCAACTCAAGCGCGGCACCTATAGCTTGCGGGTCGCGGAGAAAAGCTATCTCGGCATTGTTCTTCGGTATTTCTCGCCGACTAATAAGAGTTAAGCCGAGAAGTCGAGTATAAAAATCAATTGATCTGCCCATGTTACTTGTCCGAATGCTTGTGTGAACAAACATATGATCTTTCCATCTTGCGTAAAGATGCAAGATTCATTATAAAGAAGTTGCTATTTCACAGGAGTTGATTGCAGAACAATTACAATTTGACGCCGTTGCAACTGTGGTGCCGGCTAATTTCATCGTCTAGCGCCTTATTGACGAGTGCATCAGCTTTCTGAATCTGAACGTTTGTTCGCGGTACACTTGTGAAACTGCATTTTTTAAAGCTCTTGCATAATTCTTGGACTTTCCACCACAATTTCCTCAGTTCCAAGTTTTTCACTCGATAGTATCCATTAAGTTGCTTGACAACTAGTTCGCTGTCTAGGTTACATTTAACTTCCTCAGCGTGCATCGCTATCACAGATTCTAGTGCTTTTATTAATGCTTCATACTCGGCTTGATTATTTGTACGTGAGCCTACATAATGAGATTTTGCCATTAGGACTTGCCCCTTGTTTGACAGAATTAGGAAACCTATAGCAGCTGGTCCTGGATTTCCTCTAGCACCGCCATCGGAGAAAACTGTTAATTGCTTCGGTATGTCTGATCCCTCTTGTCTGTGTTCTTCGTCGTCGTATTAAAGAGTGTGTCCGCGGTTTCTCCACGCAGCCTTCAACTTTAAAATAAAGGACACCTCGTCTTCCGAGATAAGGCTTTTTACTTGTCTCCAAGTAGCTGGACAGTTTTTGTAATTCACACCCGCAATATTATGAATAATCCGATCTATTTCCTGTCTATTTTCTGCAGTAACTTTTATGTCTGCTTTTTGAAAAACTTGGACAAGATGTCTAAAATAACAAGTCAAATTAGTTATCCTCCTGAACTATGTTTCTTGGCGACTTTGTAAATTTTTTGCTGTAATTTGACGTTCCAAATGCAATTGACGTTCCGATTAATATTCAGATTCTGAATCTCGGTTTCATAAGAATTAAGGGTTTAAAAGCTCGAAATAGATTCCCAATGGCAAATCTTAGAAATCCACTCGTGAATATGCTAATTATCGTAGTCTTGCTCAGTGTTATCATTGGGATTTGTCAGGCGACAATGGTTAGCCTTACTGTTAAGGCAGGCGAAGAAGCAACTCACCCAATAAATCTTATTGTGGAAGACCATGTTTTGATACAATACAGGTTTGTTAGAGGAAACGTTAGTGCCATGCAGTTTTCCATAAGCTTTCCAAATGGGACTTTAAGAGATTTCGAAACTTCAGGTGATTTCAGTTATAGTTTCATCTGCGATGTTGAAGGCGAGTACTTGCTGCACTTTTTCAATACTAATCAAGAGGAGGATCTGCAAGTATACTTAAACTATGAAATTCAACATTACATTCTTGGGATTCCTCAGATGCTGTTTATGGTTATTCTAATTGCGATTATCAGCGTAGTCGGTGTTGCAATTTTCATAGGGTTAAGCCAAAGGCCCTAGAAAGCTTCTGTTCGCAGTTTTGCCCATAAACAATAACCAATGCTTTGTGTAGCATAACTATGCAAGATAGATTCAAATGTGTGGAGCGGAATCAATGCCTCATTTGACAAGCAAAAACTTGATTGGAATTTACTTAGTAAGCACCCTATCCGATGCTTAATTTCAGCTTTCGCTCGCATAATATTAGTTAATATTCAAATAAGATGTTTCAATATAGGGTAAGTTAATCGTTGATTTGAGGAAGTGTCCATATCTTGGGAAGAGAATCGTTTGACCTTGATAGAACTGCAATTGAATTAGTTAAGACGCAAAATGCAGAAAAAAAATTGCTGTTGGCCAAAAAAATCTTCGGAGCTGCTTATGAGGAGGGGGTTTATCCCTCAAGCATCCATGAATTTTACATGGCTCGCGGAAGGGGCGAATTCAAAGGTTTCACAGTCCCCGCGATAAACCTAAGGAGCATGACTTATGATTTATCGCGGGCGATGTTTAGGGTGGCACAAAAAAATAATTCTGGCGCTTTTGTCTTTGAAATTGCTAGGTCTGAGATTGGTTACACCGATCAGCAACCGATTGAATATGCAAGCATGGTGATAGCAGCAGCAATGAAGGAAAATTATTCTGGTCCAGTCTTCATCCAAGGAGACCATTTTCAGGTTAAAGCCACCAAGTTCAAAGAGGATCCTGATAAGGAAATTGGAGGTTTGAAGACTTTAATTAGGAACGCTATTAGTTCTGGTTTCTATAATATCGATATTGACTCGTCAACGCTGGTTGATTTGTCGAAGCCGGATTTTAAAGAACAACAGCTTCTGAATTATGAGATTTGCGCATGGCTTGCGCGGTTTATCCGCAGTGTTCAGCCTAAAGGGATTACAATTTCGGTCGGTGGAGAGATTGGCGAAATTGGGCATCAAAATTCTACACCTAAAGATCTACATGCCTTTATGGCTGGTCTCGAGGACAAGCTAGGCAAGAATTTATCGGGTATAAGTAAGATTTCAGTTCAGACAGGGACTACTCATGGAGGCGTAGTAATGCCTGATGGGTCCATCGCTCAGATCAAGCTTGATTTCAATACATTGAAGACTCTTTCTGAGCTTGCTCGCGGAGAATACGGGTTGGCTGGGGCTGTGCAACATGGAGCATCAACTTTGCCTCCCGAGGCGTTCCACAAGTTTGTTGAATGCGAGACTGCTGAAGTCCATTTAGCAACGCAATTCCAGAACATGATTTACGAATCAAAACACTTTCCAACTGAACTGAAAAAGAGGATGTACGAGTGGCTAAAAGTCAATTTGAGAGGCGAGGCTAAGCAAGGGGAGACTGAAGAACAATTCCTTTACAAGACTCGAAAGAAAGCGTTGGGTCCCTTTAAAGAAGAGATTATAGGACTGCCACAGGAAACCCGTGACGCTATTGCAGCTGAAATCGAGAATAAATTTGATTTCCTTTTTAAGCAACTTAACGTTGCAAACACAAGAACATTAGTCGACAACTACATCACACGTAAGAAATAGCAACACGTTTCACTAGTTCTGCTGCTTGAAAACCTTTTATTCGCGGTTCCGTTATCCTAACGGTTGATGTCTGGCAAACAATTTTTTGTAGACCGCTACAGGCAGTTGGGCTGGGAGTTCAATGATTTTCAGCCCAGACAAGCCATAAGAATAAACGTTATTAACGCCAAAGGGAAAAATCTTGAAGAACGACTACAAACCCTAGGCTTCCAACTTGAGAAGATTCCCTTTCTCGAAACCGGCTACTGGGTGCGCAAGGCCAAAGTTTCCGTGGGCGCCACTGGCGAATACCTTTCAGGTTTATACTCGATTCAGGAAGCCGCCGCGCAAATTCCAGCCACACTATTTACTGACTTGAAAGGCAGAACCGTGCTTGATGCTTGCGCTGCTCCAGGCGGAAAAACTGTGCAGTTGGCGGATTTGATGGGAAACACTGGCGTGATAGTGGCTTTGGATGTTAAAAAAAGGCGACTTGCAGCTTTGTCAAATCATCTAGAAAGGTGCCATGTTGCCAACGTTGTTGTTTACCATCTTGACGCTAGACATACGTCTCGGCTAAAATTGAAATTCGATATGGTTCTCCTGGATGCACCGTGCTCTGGAAATTTCGCTACAGACAGCCACTGGTTCGAACGGCGGACGCTGAATGATGTGAAGCGGAATGCGAAACTGCAGAGAGAACTATTAGCTGAAGCTGTAACATGTCTCAGTGATGATGGGGAAGTTGTTTACTCAACCTGTTCTCTGGAGCCTGAAGAAAACGAAGCCAATATCGATTGGGCTGTCAAGCACTTGAACCTCCAGACCGAAAAGGTTGACTGTTACGGTCAAGAGGGATTAACTGAGTTCTTCGGAAGCCGATTGGACGTTTCAGTGAAGCGGAGCAGGCGAATTTGGCCCGGTGGAACTCAAGGCTTTTTCGTATGCAAACTCAAAAAGCGAGAGGAAAAACAATGAAGGTAATAACGAAGTTTGCGTGTCAATTAGGTGCCGAGTTTGCCTTGAACGCTGATTTAACAGTGAACAAAGATGATCGTTATTTCCTTCTGAATAAGGCGTTACTGAAAGTAGCTCAGAAAGATTTCTATTATGCAGGAGTCTATTTGGGAAAAGTTAAGAATGGAAAATTCTTCCCGAGTTTTAACCTGTTGAAGGTGCTTGCAGAGGGTGAAGCCAACAAAGTTGTGGTTAAAAAGAAAGCAGCATGGCTTTTTATTTGCGGTAGAGATATTTTCCGAAAAGGAATATTGGTTACGCATGGTTCACGAAAAAAAGGTAGCCATACTTTGGTTCTGAACGAGTTTGACGAGTGTTTGGGCTTTGGTCGGATAGTTTGCAGCTTGGATGGAACAGCGAAAGATGAAGTTATAGTTAAAAACATTTCCGATATTGGGGATTTTTTGCGAAGAGAAAATTAAGCGGAGTGCGTTTTTGCTCTTCTTCTGTTGCATGCTATTTAAACTACCTCATACATTATTTCAGTAATTTAGGTCTTTGTTGAACATTTATCCATTATTTTTAGCGATAAATTTATATATGTTTATGTAGAATTTGATTTCTATAACATCTGAAAACCAAAACATGAAGCTAATGTGAGGATATAAAAAATGAAAAACTTCAAAGACGCAGTTTGGAAAGAAAACGTGGACCAAGCAGTTAAGCAAATAAAAAAATACGAGATAAAATTCGTAAGACTTCAGTTCACAGATATCAATGGCATCGTAAAAAACTTGGCGGTATCCTCCAAGAACATCGAAGCCATCTTTGAAAACGGCCAGTCCTTTGACGGTTCATCAATAACAGGCTATAGACCAATTGAAGAGTCAGACATGGTCTTGCTTCCAGACCCAACAACTTTCGCAATTTTGCCTTGGCGAGCAAAAGAGAAATCATCGTGCAGGTTCATCTGCGACGTTTATACTCCAGAAGGCAAACGCTTCGAGGGCGATCCCAGATACATCCTCGAACGGTCATTGTCAAAAGCCAAAGACGCAGGCTTCACTTACATATGCGCTCCAGAGCAGGAATTCTTCATAGTTAAAGAGAACGAATCCGAGTCACCAACGCCAATAGATTTGGCTGGTTACTTCGATTACCACCCTGGCGACCTCACCGAAGCAATTCGTCGAGAAATAGCTGACACCGCCGAGCAATTCGGCATAGAAATCGAAATCTCCCATCATGAAGTAGCCTTAGGACAGAACGAAATCGACTTCAAGTATGATGAAGCACTCACCACTGCTGATAGAGCAATAACAATGCGAATGGTTACTAAAATCGTCGCTGCACAAAATGGTTACTTAGCCACGTACATGCCTAAACCATTCGCAGGAATCAACGGTTCAGGAATGCATACACACCAAAGCCTATGGAACCTAGACGTAACCCAAAACATGTTCTACTCTGACAGGCCAGAAACCGACTACCTCTCCAAGACAGCCATGAATTACATAGGTGGACAACTTGCTCACGGACGCGAAATGTGTGCGATTCTAGCCTCCTGGCCCAACTCGTACAAACGATTAGTGCCAGGCTTCGAAGCCCCAGTTTACCTTGCGTGGGCACATAAAAACAGGTCACCACTCATCAGAGTCCCCAATTTCGGAGGAAGAAAAGCTGCTGCCCGATGCGAGATTCGCTGTCCTGACCCATCTGGAAACCCATACCTTCAGTTTGCAGTTCTCCTCGCGGCAGGAATAGACGGCATCAAGAACAAGACCGACCCAGGTGAACCAGTGGAATTAAACGTTTACGAAATGAGCTATGATGAACGCAAGAAGAGAGGCATAGTTTCACTGCCCGAGTCACTGAAAGAAGCGTTGGACGAACTGGAAAGCAGCAAACTAATGCGCGAAACACTCGGCGAAACTGTCTTCGAAAACTTCCTACATGAAAAACGCAAAGAATGGGACCTCTACCGAACACAAGTAACCGAATGGGAAGTCAACAGATACATTAGACGACTTTAGACCATAAAAAACCCCTTTCTTAGGGCTCCACTTTTTAAAGGTAATTTTAACCTTTAATCTTCTCAGGCAACTTCGCGATTTTCACTTTGATCTGCTTGCGTTTCGTCAAATCCCGAACAACCACAGCAGCCTCTTTCAGTTCTCTTTCGCCCACTATAACTGCGTAATCCACCTTTCGTCTGTCAGCATCCTCCAGCGCCTTAGCCATTTTCCGACCCATAACCTCAAACTCCACTGATATGCCAGCTTCCCGGAGCATCTGCGAAATTTTAAATGCTTCTGATTTCAATTCCGGCTTCACTGGAATGACCGCAGCGTTTTTCTCTCGCCGCACTGGCAACGCCGTTTTCTGCATTTGCATTGCTATCCCTATGCGGTCTAAGCCATGCGCAACGCCTACTGCTGGGGTCGATTCGCCCCCAAAAACTTCAACAAGCCTATCATAACGTCCACCGCCACCCAAGGCCACATCCAGTTCCGGCACTGATACTTCAAAAATAATACCCGTGTAATATTCAAGGCCCCTGGCGAAAGCGGGCTCCACGGTTTCAACGGGGCATCCACTTTTGGTGACAAGCTTCAGAACTTCCAGCAGATTTTCCGCTGCCACTTCAGCTTTTTTGTAACCCGTGACGTGCTCTCTTATCTTCTCGGCTGTTTCGAATGGCGTGTCACCTTTAAACTCCAATAATCCTTGAAGGGTTGTTCGGCAGTTCTTCTGTTTCACAAGTTTCAGTGCTTTGCAGTATTCTTTCTTGTCCATGAGCTGCAGAACAGCGTTTTGAACATTTTCGTCAACATATTCTGAACTAAGGATTCCCCTTATTACGCCGATGTGACCTATCTTGAAAGTGTAGCCACACAAGCCTGTGGTTTTCATTATGCTGTTTGTAAGAAGAATGGCTTCTGCATCAGCCTCAGGCTTGTCTGATCCCATTAACTCAAAGTTTGATTGCCAAAACTCGCGGTAACGTCCGCGTTGAGGTTCATCATAGCGGTAGACGCTGCCCACGCTGAAAATTCTGAGGGGTTTAGGCTCGGTTTTCAGCACTTTTGAGGCTAGCCGCGCTATTGAAGCGGTAAATTCTGGCCGCAATGCTACGGCGCGGTCACCCAAGTCCTTGAAAATGAACATGCGTGAGCGGATTTCGTCTCCAGATTTGGCGCTTAACAGCTCGTATGGCTCAATAACAGGAGTCACGACTTCTTTGTAACCGTAAAGCTGCGCGGTTTCTCTGGCTTTGGAAATTACGAAGTTCAACGTTTCCGCTTCTTCAGGCAACAAATCGCGCATTCCGCGGACGGTTTGGAAGGTTGGCATGCTTTTTCCCTTTTTTACTTGAATGTCAATTGTGAGACGGCATAGTAAACTATTTCTCCTCTGCGGCTCATCACAGCCAGAATCAACTCTTTCTTTTGTTTCTGGCAATGCCGCAAAGCTGTGGTCAAGTCGTCTACGGGCAGAGGTTTGCCCTCTTGAGTACCTGAAACCATGTAGGAAGCGGTTTCCTTCCCGTAGGCGCCTCGTTCGTATATGCGGAAGTCTGTTCCAGCGCCGAAGCCTTCTCTTACCACGTAGCCTCTGTTGCGGAGATCTCGATAAACCAGATAGTTTACCCAGGCGTTCGGGTCTGCTTTCTCATATACTTGGAGAAGAGCTTGAAAATCGACTTCCTTCCCATTTTCGCCTTTAACCTCAAGCAGTTCTTTATCCAAAAGGTAAAGCGCCTCGTAAAAAGCCATTGTGAACAACCCGTTTTCTGCTGCACCATATCCCCGTTGAAAAAGCGTATCGATATCGCTTTGTTCGGCGATTCTGACACCTTTTTTTGCAAGAACCCCTCTGGTTTTAAGATTTGAATTAGTTGCAGGTTTAGTCTCGTTGTCACTCATTGGTTTCAACCATTATTTTGAGTAGTTAACTCTTTAAGGATATACATTTGTTTTTCTATAAAAACGAATAGCGGCATTTCACCATATTGTCTAACCCATGAATCTTGAATTCATAAACGATTTATCAAATCACGCTTCTAGTTTCATATTGTTGGAGTAGCATGAAATGACAGCAATTGGTAATCCAAAAACTCTTGCCAACTTCATCAATTGCCTGAGCCTCCTAGAGCGCAATACGTATCTTCTATACCAAGAGATCGCCGACAAAATCGAAGTACCTCTGGTTAAGTCTTTTCTGCTTCAAATAGCATTAGACAGCCAAAAACATTCGATATCTCTCAAAGGTATCGCCGAGAGCATAGCGAATCCAGAGGGCAACCTCAAAGACTGCCAAAAAAACACAGGCGAGACATGGCGAATGGTTGACGTTATCCTCAAGGATGTAAAGGGAAAGACAAGAATTGTTTCAGGTAACTTTACGAAACTTGCTGAAAGGCTCAGTGTTCTAGAGAGCGTAATGGGCGAAGAGTACTACATGTTTGTGCAGCTTAAGACTTTGGAGTTTATGATTAAGGAAATAAACCAAATCTACAGCATTGATTTGGGCAGTGTCAAGAAGATTTTCCTGAATATAATTCGAGATGAAGAGACCCACAGGGAGTTATTAGAAAAAATAAAAACGCTTGTCAAACCGAAAACTAAGGTGGATACTGCTCCTGTCGTCAAGTATCAGAACCCAGATGCGTGGTCTAGACCCCTACCTGAAACAGGCTAGATGCTATCACGCTTACTTGAAGTCTTAGTGGATAAGTTTTCAAGGTTTAGGACTGATAGTTTGCACAGATTGTTGATTTCTATTGTGTTCGTTGGCGTTACTAAACGTGAGGTCTTGAAAGCTGAGATTAATATCTGATTCTTTTCCGAAGAGCTTTTCTACGAGTTACAAAATACTGTCGCCCATGTGTCCAGACCTTTTGGATATAAATAATTAAAACTGTAATAGAAGCGTCTTTAACACAGATATGAACCGGTGATCCCTTTAGTGGGACTCATAGTTACATCCATTTCTTTCTTCTGAAGTAAACAATCATTACCAATGCTATTACGAGCATTAAAATCAAGACCGCTGGGTAGCTCCAAGCTTGCTCAAGTTCAGGCATATACCTGAAGTTCATTCCATAAATGCCCGCGAGAAAGGTTAAGGGGATAAAGATTGTGGCAATGACCGTAAGGACTTTCATAACTTCGTTCATGCGGTTGCTTACGCTTGAAAGGTAAATGTCAAGCATTCCAGAAAGCATATCACGAAATGTTTCCACAGCATCCATCACCTGAATTGTATGATCGTAAACATCTCGCAGGTAAACCCAAGTGGATTTGTGGATTAATGGCGATTCTGACCTTTCGAGCCTGTTTATAACCTCTCTTAGAGGCCAAACCGACTTTCGCAAGAAAATCATCTCTCTCTTTAGGTCATGAATAGTCTGCAACGTTTCCGATGTCGGGTTGGCAACCAATTTGTCCTCGACTTCTTCAATTATCTCTCCAAGCTTTTCAAGAACCATGAAGTAATTGTCAACAATAGCGTCTATCAGAGTGTAAGCTAGATAATCTGCACCCTGTTTTCTTATTCTGCCTTTATTATTTCTAAGACGCTCCCTAATTGTATCGAAAACGTCTCCTTCCCTTTCCTGAAAAGAAACGACAAAATCAGCGCCGAGAATTATGCTGATCTGCTCCGTTCTTGTCTCGTTTTCCCTGTCGTCAAACCTGAGCATTCTTAGAACAACAAAAATGTAATCGTCAAAGTCCTCCATTTTGGGGCGTTGCCCAGTACTTGCAATGTCTTCCGCAACAAGGGGATGCAAACCAAAACTTTTTCCAACCTGCTCAATGATTTCTGGCTGGTGCACCCCATCAATGTTCAGCCACATCACAGAAGACTTATTCCTGAAAGAGAGCGCTTCCTCAATGTTAGCAACCGTTTTCTCCTGAAAATCAGATGCATCATACCTAATTACGGATAACCTAACCTGTTCGTACCGTTGTTCACCTATGTGCACTATGGTACCTGGGGGTAGACCTCGCTTCTTGGAACGCTTAGGAATTCGGATTGCTACACACCTTAATCCGATTTCTGCTGTGCGCCTTTATAGGATTTGTGATTGAGTTGCTAATTAGATAAAAAACTTGCTGATGAAAGTGTAGTTTAACCAATTCGCCTATGTTGAGGCACTGGTTTTGAACTTGGCAAAGTCTTTCTTGTAGTAAACACCGCTCTCGTGGATAATCGCTGACACGTACTTCAACGGCGTAATGTCAAAAGCTGGATTATACACACCTACACCCTCAGCGGCAACTTGCTTACCGCCGTAATGCGTAACTTCTGCAGCTTGCCTTTCTTCTATAATAATGTCAGCTGATGTACGCTCTAAGTCAAAGGTCGATTTCGGCGCTGCCACATAAAATGGCACCTCATGTTCATGGGCTAATACTGCAACAGTGAATGTGCCAATCTTGTTCGCCACACCATCTTTAACTATTCGGTCGGCGCCCACCACAACCTTATCAACCAAGCGCTTGTGCATAACGTAGCCAACCATGCTGTCCGTTATCAGCGTGACAGGTATCCCGTCGCGTTTAAGCTCGTAAGCCGTGAGCCGGGCTCCTTGTAGTAAGGGGCGTGTTTCTGTGGCGATTACTTTGATTTTTTTGCCTTGCTCCCAAGCTGCGCGTATCACGCCTAATGCGGTGCCGTACTCAACCGTCGCCAATTCGCCTGCGTTGCAATGCGTCAAGATGACGTCTCCATTGTTTATTAGGGCAGCCCCGTTTTCACCCAAAACCCGATTAGCCTCTGCATCTTCATCTGCGATGCTCTGAGCTTCATCAACCATAAACGCCTTCAACCCTTCAACGTCTCCTGAAAAATTGCGTGCTTTGCCCAAAACTCTGTCTGCCGCCCAAAAGAGGTTAACCGCTGTCGGTCTCGTGCTCTTCAGGACTAATGCCGCTTCTTCCAGTTCCGCCAGCAACTCTGATACACAATTTGCTTTCGAGTTGCAAGCAACCAAAGCTAGACCGAAACCCGCCGATGCTCCTAACAACGGAGCGCCACGAACTCTTAGGTTTTTTATAGCTTCAGCCATCTGTTCAACTGTTTTAATTTTCAAGCTAACTGTCTCAAGAGGCAATTTGGTTTGGTCTATTGTAATAACAGTTCCATCTCGCCATTCTATAGTTCGCATTCCCACAACCTCAGTTCCTTGTTTATAGGAAGTCCCTACATTAATAGACGCTGGTTAAGATTTCAAAAGCGAAAGAGAAAACCTGATTTTCTCACTCACGAGGTGATTTAACGTAAGTTACGACTTCTACTGGGGCGTCTTTGCCAAATTTCAGTCGCTCCTTCCATTCCTCTCCAACAGCGATAAGAGAGAAAACGCCTGAAATTTCCGCTTTCGCCTTTTTGACAAGGTGAGCCAACGCTTCTTGGGTTTCTCCGCTCTTAACCATGTCATCCACTATCAAAACACTGTCGCGTTTTTTTATAGCGTCTTTCGGAATGAAAAGTGTCACGGTTACGCCTGAATCTTTTCCCAGAACGTATGTTTCATCAAGAAAAGCTTTAACGCCAACTTCTTTATTCCTCTTAGCCAATATGAGGTTAACCCCAAGCGCGTTTGCAACCATTGTAGCCAACGGAATTCCATCAGTAGCCGCAGTTAAAATTTTTGTTACCCGTTTTCCAGCAAAATTTGCTAGTGCATGATTCGCAGCTTGCTGAAGTATGTTGTAATCGCCTACGATCTCAGTGTTGTCGAAGTATCCTGTTTCATCGAATTTTATTCTGTTACGTAGTTCCGTTTCTAGACCAACGAGTTTCGTAAGCACTCGCCACAACTGCTTCGCCCTCGTCGTGTTTGGCAGAACGTGTCCTTTGGCGTATCTACTGAGGACAGTCACGGGTAAACCTGTTTTAGAGGCCAATTCACGGTAAGTTATGTTTCGTTTATACTTTGCAGTTCTCAAAAGCTCGATGGTCATCAAACGAAGTTTTAAATCTTCAGCGTGGGTGCTCATCCTCTTCCCCCATAAACACCTATGAGTCAAATACTAAAACACTTACTTTCTATTGTAACCTGTCAATTTATATCTTCCGTTAAAAAGAGAAATGAGTTCCTAAGCCTTAAGGTCAACCCTCCGTACCTTGATTTTGAGTTTTCACGTTAAGCTTTTTTAAACTGAAACGCGATTCTTATTTGAAAAGGGACATCTCTTTGCAGAAAGCCAAAAGGTTATTCATCTCCGCGCTTTTCAGTTCAATAATATTCGTGATCAACTTTCTAGTGCCTCCACCTATCAGTTACCTTCTAATAGTGGTTCAAGCGGTTATACTCGCCCTATCAACTTTTTTTCTAGGAAAAGCAGGCGCCACTTACGTAGGTCTCGTCGGTGGCTTTCTGTCTGCATTGTCACGCCCTGCTTTTGGCCCATTGACCTTCCTCTTTTCGTCTCTCTTCGGGCTCATGGTTGATGGCTTTTCTTTTGCCTTCAAAGTCTCTTCCACGAAAGAAGGGGTGAACCAAAACCGAGTAATACTGGCCATGACGTTCAGCACCGCAATAGTCGGTTTCCTAAGCTATTACACAACTGCAGTTTATCTACCGATTGTTGACTTAACTCCAATGATGTCTGCGATAGTAATTTTCGTTGCTACAGGCAGTGGAATCTCAGCAGGCTATGCAGCAGCTTATCTCTGGAACAAATACCTGAAGAGCCTCTCTTTTTAAGCAAAACATCGAGCTAACCACTTATGTAAAACCTTAAGAGTTAAAGCTTAACATGCGAAAGAAGTTTGTGACATATTGCGATGCGAAAATATCCCTTTTTAAGCCCAATGACCCGAAGTTGCGATGGAAAAGGAGAAAGGTTCGATGGCGCTCTTTCGCATAAAAAGGCATGCAACAAAAAATTGGCATTCACGAGCACTGTTGATAAACCCTAGCAAGACTAAAATAACAATAGTTAAAACAAAAACAGGGAAACCAATCCCTCTCTGGGTATATAGGAAGTACGCTCGACAACAAATACCAATAAACTGAAACAAAACGTTGTATAATTAACGTTTTGCTCTAATTTGGGGATATTTAACAGAATTTCTTCTTTATCTCTGCATCTGCGATTCTTGCAATCATCGCGTTAGAAATCATAATATACTTAACGCCTGTGAGCTCAGCCAGTTCAGCAGGCTTCTGGTCCTGCGTCACAAGAATTAAACCATGCTTTCTCGCGTATTTGACAACATCTTTATCTTTCGCGGATTTAAGACCTGCATCTTGAGACGTTAAAACTTCGTAACCCAGCGTTTCAAAATACTCTTTCAAACCCGCGTACATTTCATCGAGCAAAAGCTTTATGCAACCTCACCAAGCCAAAGTCTAAGCTTTTCTGTGCTTATATTACTTTGTCTAAATTAGTCTATTAGAAGTAAAGCAAAAGAAGCAGGGGTTTCATCGAATGGAAATTTAGCTTTGATCCCTGCGTTATTAGCGGTTGCCTGAACGTTGACGCCTACGGCTTCTTCTGAGTACCTCGCCTTAGCAGGGTAAACGCAGGACGATCTATCCAGAGTGCATTTTTCACATAGCTGGCAATACCCCGAGACTAAGCCTACCGCCAAGGGATACCCTTTATTCATAGACGCCTTTTCGAGGGCGTGCACTGCTGAAAGCATTTTCAGTTTGTCTTCCTTCCAAGCAACCCAAAACTCCCGCAGTTTATTTTTGATTTCCTGCGGAATATCAGGGTCGGTTTCAGCCTTTGAAAGATGTTTCGCTAATTCTGTATCAGCTTTTGCCTGCGATTGAAACTTCATGAACAATGCGCAATGGTATTCGCTGACAATCTTCCGAAATTCCTCAGCTGTGGGCGTGTAGGGCGGACAAGCCAGAGTCTTCCCATATTTGAGGCAACCTACCTTGCATTTAAGCACAATTCTGTCTTCCACGACGACCTTGTAAGCCGGGATAATCTTTGCGTCCACAGCACCCATTTTCAGCGCCATTCTTCTGAGAAACTCGAATTTTTCAAGTTCCATCTGAGATAACATCAGCTTTCACCATCTTCTTGTTTGAACTCTGCATTCGATATAAATATTTAGCAATAGCATGCAAAAATTACGTGTTTGCGCTATATGGGCAACGGCGAAAGCATGAAATAGATACATCGGTTGAGTATACGCTAATCTATGAGGCGCAACAATAATATACAGTGTCGGAAAATCATTCTGAACTGAGGTGCCGTCAGCATAACCAAAATAAGTAGCATAGGATACGTCAACAAAATCCGAGACAACATACTTAGTATCAGACGAAAAAAACTTGCTCCCCTATACAACGCCTTGAAAGCTGCTGACTGCGTAGTCTGCGCCGGGTCAGGGCGATCATTATATTCGTTAAATGCAGCTATGAGTCAAATAGCCCTCAGTCGGGTAGGCTGGAGAAACAAAGTTGTATTAACACCTGATGACCCAGGGTTTCCAGGGAAAAACATGTACGATGCGGCTGGCGATTTGGAACGGCGCTACAAGAAGACTGTGCTTTTAATTAATTCTGGAAGTGGCTATTCAGATGACCCGTTAGTGATGGCTCAGGACTTGGCACGGTATATTGAAGAAAAGAAAACATCTAAGTTCACAATAGGACTTCTAACTTCCTCTTTGGAATCACCCTTATCTCAAATAACGCGTCAATATGGCCATGTGGTTCACATAAAAGGAAGAGGTAGACTCAAGCCCTCCTTCGAGTACAGCGAGACGGGAATGATGGGTGACGTATTTGAGCTGGGCACGCTTTCACTTCTGTGTATGATGATTGAAGCTATTTTCAGAAACTTGGAAGTAGAAGACGTGTTTAGACTGTGTAGAGAGGAATTTGAAAAGATAGGTGCTATAATAGATGCCAACGTGAAGTCGGAAACCTACACGCAACTTGTTGATCTGCTTGAAAAAAGAACCAACTTGTTCCTGGGCGGAAAAGGCACCGCAAACCAAATTGCCAACATGACAGCCATCAGACTTTTCCACATTAAAAGCTTCTTAGGCGACAATGTGTACGTGACCAGAGGCGTTAACACCCCTCACCCAAGGGCTGGAGACCTTGAAATCCTGTTATCGTATACGGGAGAAACCAAACCCGTCATTATCTGGGCAGACGTTATGAAAAAGTTTAACGGTACTGTGCTGGCGATAACTGGTTCTCCAGAATCAACCCTAGCCAAGAAAGCAGATGTGAAAATAATCTTGGAAGAAGAAGTAAAACCAAGCATGCCACGGCGTTTTTACACAAGAGCAGCTTACGTTTTAAGCCCCTTGCCTGTCAAATTAGCTGAAAGGCTGGGTCAAAGAGGACTAAAGCTACCCGAATATATAATCAGCTGGTATCACTCCGTTACACAATAAACAAGCGAGAAACAGCGGGTTACGCATGGATCCAATACAAGCGATTATACTAGGTTTCATCCAAGGTATAACAGAATGGCTGCCTATTTCCAGCACGGGTCATCTCAGAATAATTGAACAGATCTTGGGGTTAACCTTGCCCCTTCTCTTTGACGTGACATTGCACGTAGGAACGCTGATAGTTATTCTTCTTTTTTTCCGAAAAGACATTAAGCTGATTCTTGAAGCGTTTGTGAAAGGAAAAGTCACATCGGAAAACGGCAAAATGATTTCCCTAATAATTGTAGCAACTGTGCCCACTGCCTTAATCGGATTGGTGCTAAGTAGCACCATCGAAGAACACTTCAGCAGTTTTATGCCTATCGCAAGCGCTTTTCTGACCTGTGGCTTAGTGCTTTACCTTTCAAAAACTGGACGGGAACAAAAAGAAAGCATAACGTACATAGCAGCTTTGGCAATAGGCGCTGCTCAGGGCATAGCTTTGATCCCAGGACTATCACGAAGCGGATTAACAATAGCCACAGCACTCCTGCTTGGATTGAGACGCGAGAAAGCCTTCAAGTTTTCCTTTTTGATATCTGTTCCCGCAATAGTCGGCGCCCTATGCGTGACAATTTACGAACAGCATGAAATGCTTACCCTTGTAGGCGTTGGTTGGACGGAAATCCTAGTCGGCATCACCGTGTCCCTAATTGTCAGCTATCTCGCGTTGAAACTTCTGTGGAAGGCACTGGCAAGCAAGAAATTCTACCTCTTCGCTTTCTACTGTTGGCTCATCGGTGTATTGTTGTTAACACTGAACCTCAGCGGCTTCTAGCCAGAAAGGCTTGCCAGAAAGAAAGGCTGTAAGGAACTCTGCAAACGCCCTGTTGCCATTATAGACTTCCAATATTTGACTGTTAACGAAAACTTCAAGTTTATCCCTCAACGCCTGTGACATCAGCTCCGCAACTCCTATGTTTCTACCGCCACCGCTCAATTTCTCCCTCAGAAGTACAATAAAATCAGTGAAACTGCGTCGTAACTCCACCATCCATCTACCAGCTTCAACGTAAGGTCCAAAAACCACGCTGTCATTAGTGGCGTATTTGGAAAGAAAGTTTTCGCATTCCTTCTCCCGTTTAAGAGGAGGCCCAAAATGCTTCTTGACGTCCGGCAACACATGCCACTCCAGCTCAAGAACAAATACGCTGAGCGTTGTTTCGTCGCTCCACACAACGTCCCTGAGAACTTTAAAATCGTTAAGTTCAGCAAGTTTCCGCAAAGCGCGTTGCGTCTTGTAGAGTTGCCCCCATAAAACGTCAGGAACAACATCTATTTTTCCAAGCGGCAGGAATATGAAGGAGACGCCCCGGTTCTCCAGCTTACTCTCTAAAGCTTTGGCAGATAAGGCATTAATCTTTGGCGGATAAAAGAACCGCGCATTTGGCGTTTTGAGAAAGGCTCGGGCTGCGGCAACAAGCGTGTAAAGTTTCTGTCGTTTAACAGCGGACGCAACGTTTCTAGCTTTATCTACAGGGTCAACTACGACCAGCGGTTCGGGAAAGAGACATTCAAGCTCTTTCTCTCTTCCTGCGTAGTAGCCTTCAATGTCTATGGTGATTCGTTGCGTGTAATCTGCAAACGCACACAGCGTTTCGAAAAATGAGTTATGATGCAATATCAAGAGTTCGCAGAGGTAGCCACTGAAGCCACCTGTTTTTATTTCAGCACCATAGGCATCGACGCCCTTCAGGAACTTCTTGAGCAAACGTATTTCGTCACGTAAAGTTTTGTCTAAGCGTTTTTTCACGTAGTCCGTGTGGAATGGCGTGCGGTCGGTGGCGCTCAACCATTCACCACGGTTCACTTCGTAACAAGGTACGATGTTTAATCTAACACTGTCAATGAATGCTTCTAAGTATGGGTGCTCCGCAAACCTCTCAACTTGCTTGGCGCCTTCGGTGGCTTTTCGGGCGATTCTCAGGCTGATTTCGCCGAGTGACTTGCGAGGTATATTGGTTGGTAGACGCATGAACACGTCGATTTCAGGTTCTCCCCGCAGCCAAGTGTCTTTAGCGACTGAGCCTTCAACACGCACCACAGCCTTAACGCCTTGTTCCTCGCAAGCAAGCGCTACTTTCCACTGTAACTCCTTGGCTAGAGCGGTTATTTTCGCTCTCTCAGCAGAGGTGGGCGTTATCTTCTTCAAGATTTCTTCATGAACTGCATTCACTCTATCCATTGACAAGACCTTTGTTCTTTATGGTTGTGGACAAAACTCTTTAAGCGTTGAGTAAACTGGTCCTCTAGGGTTTAGGTCACTCTTTTTAAGACGGAGGCAGTTTGCGTTGATAGCTCCGAACTCGAAGTTCTCGTTTTCGGTGACAAACTTGGCTAATTGGTGCTTATTTTTGCCCGACCGGACCCGGGCGATTGTTAAGTGGGGGCTGAAGCCTTTAGAATCGGGTGAGAAGCCTAAACTGCGCAATCGAGGTTCCAGCTGACCGAACACGTTTTTCAGTTGGGCTGCTCCATCAGTTATCCCTGCCCATATGACTCTTGAATAATGCGGGTTAGGGAAGGCGCCTAAACCTTTGATTTGGACGTTGAAAGGTGTAAACTTACATTTTTTCATTTCGTCAAAAATAATTTCTGCCATTTCAGGCGTGATGTTTCCGAGGAAGCGGATGGTGATGTGTATGTTTTGTGGTTCTACAAGTTTCAAGTCCGCGCCGGTCTTGACCAGCTGGCTTTGGGCAGTGGCGAGCTTGTTTAAAACCGTGTTACTTTCGATGTCAAAAGCTAAGAAACTTCTCATGGACTCGGGCATTTCTGTTACCTCGGTACTTTTTACATTTTCCTCTCATAAATGCTTTTTAATTTTGGATGCTGTTAATGTAAGAAATAAAAAGGGTGCAACATGAACGCTGAGAAAATTATTGTGGGTCTGGCAGGTATGCCCGGGTCAGGCAAGTCTTTAGTGGTGGATGCCGCAACGGAGATGGGGTACGGAGTAGTTATAATGGGAGATGTGATAAGAGAGGAAACGCAGAAGCGCGGGTTGAAGCTGAATCCCAAAAATATTGGGCGGGTGATGCTTGAGTTGAGAAAAAAGGGGGGAGCCAGCGTGGTAGCTGACAGGTGTATTACAAAGTTAGAGCAGCTGGAGAGTGAGAAGGTAATAGTGGACGGGGTGAGAAGCTTAAGCGAAGTTGCCACGTTTGAGAAGCGCTTTCCCCGTTTCAGTCTTATGGCGGTTTACGCTTCTCCAGAAACGAGGTTTAATCGCATTTACCGTCGACAGCGAAGTGACGACCCAGAGCGGTGGGAACTCTTTAATGAGCGGGACATACGCGAACTTGGTGTGGGTTTGGGAGATGTGATTGCGATGGCTGAGTACCTTATCGTTAACGAGGAGGGTAAAGGCAAAAGTAATACGAAAGTCGCTGCGAAAAGGTTTATTCGGAGAATTGAAGAAAAATGGATGAAATAGCGGTTCGCGTTGAGACAAAAGTTAACTTTACAGAGGATGAAAGAAAAGTCGAGAGCACTGTGACAAACATTTTTGATGACGTGTCTATTGAGATAAAGCCGTGTTATAGAGGCAGCATGCTGATTGCTGAAGCAGAGGGGCGGGAAGCGCTTTTCAAGTTTCGCCGTTTACTCAGCTTGGACCGCATTCGAGACGCTGCTAGAAAAGTCCTTTTTGGAGGATTAAGGGGTAAGAATATCCGTTTTTACCTGAACAAGCAGGTGGCATTTGCTGGGCACGTTTCCTTCTGCGAGGAGGTTGCTGAGTCGCCATTAGGTTCTCTCATAGTTACAATAGAATGTGAAGACCCACGGTTACTTATTGATTGGCTTACATCGAGGAGTGCGTAGTTTGGAGGTAAAGGTGTGTCAGGAAAAGCTGGAGTGAGTGAAAGCGGCGCGGTTTTGCTGGGTGAGTCGGTAGCTTGTGATGCATTTGACGCGAACAGACCTTTACATGTGGTTACCCACGCTCATGCGGACCACTTGCTTGGTTTGAGGCGGAGTTTGAAAAGCGGCAAGAGGATTTTGATGACCGCGGCAACAAGGGACCTTATTGGTGTTGTGAATGGTTCACTACCACTCGATGATGGCGCCGTGCAGCTTCTAAATTACGGGGAACTTGTTGAATATTGCGGCGAACGGGTTACACTTGTTAAGGCAGATCACATTTTGGGTGCGGCTCAGGTGATGGTTGAAGACGCAGAAGGCAACAGGGTGGCTTATACAGGAGATTTTAGGGTTGACGGCACAGAGCCCTTGGCGGATTGTGACACTCTAGTTGTAGAGGCGACTTACGGGAGCCCCTCGTTTAGGCGTTCTTTTAAAGTGAACGTTAGGGAGCTTCTTGTTTCCATGGTTGAGAAGAGGCTTAGGCATGGCGCGGTTTACGTTTTTGGCTATCATGGCAAGCTACAAGAAGTCATGCAGATTCTGCATCACGCTGACGTTTGCGTACCATTCGTTATGCCTGAAAGGGTTTTTCGCGTTTCTAAGGTTTGTGAGGCGCATGGAATGCGACTAGGTTGCTTGGCGCTTTCGACTGAGAAGGAAGGAAGGGAATTGCTTGATGAGAATCTTCCTTGTGTCGCGTTTTATCATATGAACTCGAGGAAAACTGTGGGTATGGTAGGTAGTTCACGTATTTGTGTTAGTGGGTGGGAGTTTCGTTCTCCATCCAGGCAGATTGGTGAGCGAGAGCATTTGGTTGCGTTGAGTGACCATTCAGATTTTAATGGCTTAATTGAGTACGTTAGACGCTGCAACCCAAAACAGGTTATTACAGAGAATTATCGGGTTAGTCATGGCGCAACATTAGCTAGGGAGATAAACAAGCGTTTAGGTATTCCTGCAGTGGCGAAGCCAAAGTAGACTTCTTACAAGCGGGTTATTAGTTAGCAATAACTCGTTAAAAGTATTAATGATGTTAGTTTTGTTTTGGCACACCATCTGCTAAGACTTAAAAGCAAATACAACCCTTGTTCAGGTTTGTGGTACCAATGAATAAATCATCCTCCATCTCAGGTTTCTATAAACTCAGTCCAAAAGAACGCTTAGCGCTCGTTAGAGAGTTTGCAAACTTATCTGATGATGAATGCGATTTACTGCAGAACACAGGTTCTTTAGCCTTAGACGTGGCTGACCGCATGATAGAAAATGTGGTAGGCGCTTTTCCACTTCCCCTAGGCATAGGCGTCAACTTCCTCATCAACAACCACGATTACCTCGTTCCCATGGCTATTGAAGAGCCATCTGTGGTGGCAGCAGCGAGCTACGCTGCTAAAATGGTTCGGGAGGGTGGAGGTTTCTACACAAGCAGCACGCCACCCATAATGATCGGGCAAATACAGGTAGTTGGCATACCAGACCCAGAAGCAGCTAAAAAGCGCGTTTTAGCGGCAAAAAAGGAAATAATAGACAAAGCGAATGCTCAAGACCCAGTCTTGGCTTCGGTAGGTGGCGGAGCAAAAGATCTTGACGCGAAAGTTATCAGCACCACGATGGGACCCATGCTGATAGCGGAGCTACAAGTGGACTGCAGGGACGCCATGGGCGCCAACGCCGTCAACACGATGGCCGAAGCCGTAGCACCCACCATAGAGCGCATAACAGGCGGACATGTTTACCTCAGAATAATAAGCAACTTAGCCACGAAACGGTTGGCAAAAGCTTGGTGCAAAGTACCCAAAGAGTCCCTAGGGGGCGAAGAAGTCGTTGACGGCATCGTGAACGCTTCGGCATTTGCAGCTGCAGACCCTTATCGCGCAGCTACGCATAACAAGGGCGCCATGAACGGCGTAATCGCGGTCATTCTCGCCACGGGTAACGACCATCGCGCCATAGAAGCAGGCGCCCACGCCTATGCCGCGCTGAAAGGGCGGTACACGTCGCTTTCCACATGGGAGAAAACTGAGAACGGCGACCTCAAAGGCATAATTGAGTTACCCATGGCTGTGGGCCTTATAGGCGGCACCGTGCGGACGCATCCTATAGCCAAAATTGCCATAAAAATTTTAGGCGTGAAAACAGCCAACGAGTTTTCAGAAGTCATAGCCGCCGTCGGTTTAGCCCAGAACCTCGCGGCGCTGCGAGCATTGGCACATGAAGGCATCCAATGTGGACACATGTCACTTCACGCGAGAAACATCGCCGTGGCAGCCGGTGCCACTGGAGAACTGATAAATGCGGTGGCTGAAAGAATGGCTAAGGAACGTAAAATCCGCATGGACCGAGCAAAAGAGCTAATCAAAGAATTGAGTTCCTAGCTGAAAATGCTCCTGACCCGTTTTTCTCATCAAATTCTATTTTTGTATTTTACAGGTATTCGTTAACGCAAATTAAGACGATAGAAATTAACAACCCAACTGTAAACCAAACCAGAGAGCAAACAGAACTTCAATTCATGTCAGTTCTTTTTTGCAAGCGGAGGAAATTCTTTTTCCTATCATAAAAAACGATAGTCAGCAAGTTTGCCGCCTAGTACTAACTCATGACGTTACATATTGCAGAATAGCTAAGCTTTTCTTTTTGTTTAAGCATTATTATTTTGATAATAATTGAATTGCACTCTTTAGAGGGGGTGAGTTAGGATAAAAAAAGTAGCGCTCTTGATTTACTGGTCTAAAACGGGTAATACTGAGAAAGTGGCTTTGGCAATAAAAGATGGGTTGGAAGTTGCAGGGCTAAGTGTTTTGATGAAAACAATTAGTGAGTCTGAAGACTTGGATTTCTTGGATTATGATTTGGTGTGTATCGGTTCGCCCACATATCAATGGCACCCTCCCAAACCTGTGGATGATTTTCTAAAGAAAAAACATAATCTCTATTGTGATAAAGGCAAGATTATGTTGGCTACTCCGAAAATACCTGGTAAGAATGCGTTGGTCTTTTGCACTTACGCTGGACCTCACACCGGAATTCAAGAAGTAATACCGGCTGGAAAATACATAGGCCAATTTCTTGAACATTTGGGTTTTAATATTCTTGATGAATGGTATATCTTAAGTGAATATCGTGGTTGGAAAGAGGGCAACACAAAGGGCAGAATGGGGGATATTCGTGGAAAACCAACCCAGGAAGACTTGCTAAAAATCAAGAAAGCCGCTGAAGAAATGGGCAAGAAATTAAAATGACTATTATATTACTCCCACGATAAGATCAGCTAATGACCTTTGTTTCTCCTTTCATATCGATTCTTGGGGTGATCTTGAAAAAAGTATTACCGCCAAAGATAATATCATCTCTGAATGCATGACGTAGATGCATCAGTTCTGAATCGCTAAACTGAAAATTGAAAGCTTTCCAAAAAGCCTCTGCTCCACGAGATTTTTCAGATAAATAATATCGCCAAGGAAGATTCATCCAAGATAGAGTAGCATATCTATTCGCCTCCGCGGAAGAATTGTCTTGAGGTTTATCCCAAGAATGATAAAGATTAAAGCAATGACCCAACTCGTGTATATAAATAAAAAGTCGAAATCTCCTTTCTTCGGGAGTCTGCCAACCTGTTGAACTCTGAAAAACTGCACACCCTCTTCTTTTCTTTTCTTTGCGATCTATCATAATTCCATATATATTCGACATAACGTACTCATTTGCCGATAAAAGCCAGAGGTTCCATTGAGGCTTGTCTTTTAATAACTTGAAATGCTTAGCCATAGCCTCGTGCAACTCACTTTCGGTCCATACAGCCCCATCTTTAAAAGTCCCCTGTGGAGAAGAAACTGAATCCCTCTTCTCTTTTACAATTATTATATCAATACCTGCCTCTGCAAAAGCATCAATTATGCTTATTGGATTTGAACGCTGAGGTAATGGAGATGGGAGAGATGTGGTTTCATAAGACTCCAAGGGCGCAACACCCTTCTCGTAGTCATGTTCAAGACAAACCTTTCTGAAGTATTTAGATTCATATTTGCACAAACATTCTGATTTGAACCCGGAGTTGTTTGTCCATTTGACAGCGGCTTTGAGAAGATTCGAATTCGCATTTATTTCAATTGTAATATCTGTGAATTGATATGAATTTGAACTGAATTTTCCTTTTTTGCCAATCAATTGAACTCCTTTGGCTATAATCTCTCCTTTCTTGACTTCTTGAAATATAAATGAACTTAGATAATTTTTCGTTCTGTTCGTCTTTGAATAGAAATCGCCACTAATAACATCCAATGGGCGTTTTCCATCAATATCGACGCGTAATTCTAGTTCAGTTCTTTTTGTTTTTCTTTCTGAGGCTTCAGAAAAATACCCTTTGTAAAGTCCTGATATTTTTTGATTCATACTAGTTTTTTCCCTCACAATGCATATAGATTGCAATACGAGCTTACGTTGTAGCCCAAGAATAGGTCTTATTGGCTAACCCTATGAGTATAGACAAGGTCGATTTTACTGGATCATAGAACGCTTCTTTGTTCTTGCAGAGTTCTTCGAGGATTCCTCCATAAGCTTTTTTCCATGTCTTATCAAATGATTTCGGGTTTTGGCTTTCTATTGCTTGAGCAGCTAATTCTCCTCCCCACAAGGCATAGAGAATTCCCCCACCAGATATAGGGTCAACATGGCCTGCCGCATCTCCTATTAAGATCCAGTTCGCACCAGCGCATGGAAGCTTGAAGAAATTGGGATTGCTTGCAGAAGGGATCATGGCAGCATATCTTGAAATAATCTTGATTTCAGGATAATGAGAATTTATGAAAATATCTAAGAGGTTCATAAGCATATTTCCGTACTTGAGTTCACTACCCACGCCAATATTCGAATAACCTTTTCCTGGGAAAACCCAAATATAGCCGGGAATTTCATCAAGAAATTTAATAGTTGCGTTTTCCTTTTCGAGACTATCTGTTAAGTAGCCAAACGTCAGTGCCAAGTTTTCTGGAGAGATTGGACCTACTGTTTTGCGTCGAACTATGCTATTTACTCCGTCAGCCCCAACCAAAACTTTTGCTGAGAATATTCTCTTCTTGGTTACAACTCTCCATATTTCTCCCTTCTTTTGAACATCCAGAACTTTTTCTGTGACTAACTTTGCACCATTTTGCAAAGCCATTTTGAGTATTTCTTGATCAAAATATTTTCGAGAAATACAGAATCCATTTTCAAGACTTTTGGTTAATACTTCAGTACCTGTGCACGAGATAATTCTGAAGTTTCCAAAGGTCAAGCCTTGTTCACGAAACTTTTCAATAAAGGGAAACTTCTTTAGAATAGGAGGTGATATTCCTCCTCCACATGGTTTTTCTCTTGGATGAGAATGGTCTAGAATAGTAGGTTTAATGTCTTTCCTTGCAAGATTAAAAGCACAGTAAGCTCCTGCGGGTCCACCACCTACGATTAAAACGTCTTCAACACATCTCATAATTGTCATTTGACCTAAAGATGTATAAATAATCGAGCTCTTTTGGATCGATTCTAATTCTCTGTTTGCGAGATTATATGTAGATTGTCACAAAAACTTCGAGAAGATAAAGAAATCAAAGTATTTACCAAAAATATTTAGTGCCCACTAAAATAGTATTAGAGCCATGTATATGGATCGATACGAGGTTCACAAAATGAGAGATAGGGAATTTGCTTTCACAGAAGTTGACAAACTAATCAGAGAAAGATGTGAAAAGATTCTGGAGAAGTTCGGTCAAATAGCAGTTTTGGGGGTAAAAGAACCAAAACTTCTTGCGGCTTTGGAAGATGTCAAAAAATATTGGAGGGACTTCAACAGACCATGCTTAACTTTCTTTTCATGCGAAGCGGTCGGAGGTACCTATGAAATTTCAAGAGATGCTGCTCTCATGCTTACTCTTGCTTCGTCAGGATTTGGCGTACATGATGATATATTAGATAGATCAGAAAATAAGCATTTGAGAATGACAATTTTGGGTCTCTATGGAGTTGACGTAGCGTTGTTGGTTGGTGATCTCCTAATTGTGAAGGCTTGGACTCTTGCTCATGAACTGATTAGAAAAACTAACACTCCAATTAAGATTGCTGATATCCTTCAGGTATATGGAGATTTATCTGTGGAAATTTGCGAAGCGGAGTTCATGGAAACCCGATGCCGACAAAGAGTGGATACAAATTTAGACTTCTACGAGGATGTTTTGTGGAAAGAAGTAGCTGAGATTGAAACATGCTGTAGAATTGGCGCCATGATAGGAGATGGACGGACTGTTGAAATCGAAGCTTTATCAGATTTTGGCAGGAGATTGGGCTTCATCTCAAGAATTGCAGATGAAGTTGAGGACTGTCTAAATTTAAAGGGAGATCTGCTCCATAGAATAAAATATGAAAGCGTGCCACTACCATTACTCTATGCGGCAAAATCTTCGAATAGCAAATACAGAAGTATAGAAAAAATTGTTAACAAGAATGAGATTCAGCCATCGGATATGAAGTCTCTATTGAAATTTTGCCGTGAAACTAACGCATTCGAATACGTGCGCAAATTAGCAAAGAAAAAAGGGGAAGAAGCCCAACGAAAGCTGAGTTTTTTAAGGCCGAGCATGGCCCGAACAATGCTTTTGGCACTCATTATGCAGGCTTGCGCCCGTGTTGACAAATTGTGCATCTGAAATAGCCAAAGTCTATAGAGCTTTACCAACCGCTAGCTGCTGCAAAATCTCGAACTTTATTTGATCCCCATTTACCGTTGTCGCAACGCTCAAGATAATTCCAAAGCCAATCTTTTTCTTCAGTTGTTAAATTAGCGTTTGTGCAGGCTGTGGCAAATGCATTTGGATCATTGGCCTCAACAGACTCCATAATAGCCTTGAAGTTTGCAGGTTTGAACAGTTCGACCGTCCATTTATTTGCTCGCGCTAAAGCTTTGGCTCGTACTACCGCATTACCATAATCTGGCAATTTTCTCCTCCTCAAAAGTGATATAGGACTAGATTTACATATTAGATTTGTGGTGATTGCTTGAATTTGGGATTCTTGAACACTAGCAAGATTGACCAAAGCAAGTTTATCGCAGTAGTGCTCCTCAATTTGGGAGCGCTTTCCTGGTTCTTCATAATTAATTTTTACTTGGCTGATATTTTTAATATTTTGGTTCCGCCGAGGCCACCGGACCCTAGCTGGGCGGTTACCATTGGGAATAGTTTAATCTATGGTTTTACTATTTTTTGGTCAGTTACTGTAAGCTTCATTGGGGGAAAAATTAACCGAAGACAGCTGCTTTTAGCGTCAACAATTTTGGGAATATTTTCAACAATCCTTCTAGCTTTTGCGGAAGGACCCCTTTTTGCTGCAATAGTGGCTTCCCTAATTGGTACATCTCTGGGATTGGGGTTGCCAGCTAGTATGGCTTTAGTGGCTGATAACACAGTTGTTGAAAATAGAGGGCGAGCTTCAGGAATATTAATTTTGGCAACTTTCATCATAGCATTTACTTGCATGGCAATCTGCAGAACGTTGGGTTTTGATACATCTTTTGATCTATCAGTTATGGTTCTGATATTGGTTGGTGTAAGATCAATTAGTTTGTTTCCGTTAGTCCTTGGCAAATTTGATAGATCTTTAAAAACAGTTGAAAAGAAGATTCGTTTGTCCGCTACAGCTTACAGGGAATTTATCTTCTATCTTATCCCCTGGTTTATTTTCACCATTGCCTCAAGCCTCGCCTATAGCTTGATTTCAGCAGCAAATTTAGCAGAGGGAGTATATGTAGGCGACACTTTAAAATACGTCTTTATTGCGGTTTTTGGTTTAGTAGCAGGTTTTATGGCGGACAGATATGGACGTAAACAGCCAATTATTCTAGGTCTAGCAATTTTTGGAGTAGGTTATCTCCTGCTTGGCTTCGGCATAGGAGAACTGGCAGTAAATATCTATTCCGCACTCTCAGGTGTAACTTGGGGCTTATTCTTTGTCATATTCTTAGCTGTACCAGGAGATCTTTCAACCCCCATTTTGAGAGAAAAATTCTACGCATTAGGCTACATCCTTCCAGTGACTGCTTTATTTGCTTTATCTGCCATTCAAGTCGAGAACATAGGAGATATTCTACCCCCAGAGACAATTGCTCAAATTTTAGGTATTTGTCTCTTCTTGGCGATGTATCCAGTGTTTCGCGCCAAGGAAACCTTAACTCAAGGTAAAATAAGAGAAAGAAAAATGAAAGAATACGTTGAGAAACTAGGCAAAGCGATTCAGGAAACAGAAAAGAACGAATAAACTTGGGGAATTCAATTAAAATTTTAATACATAGATGCGAATAATATACTATTTGGTGTAAATATGCCCTTTGGAAAGACTATAGCATTCCACTCATACAAGGGCGGCACAGGCAAAACAACATTAATCGCAAATCTTGCAGCCCTTTACGCCCTGAAAGGCATAAATGTGTGCCTTTTGGATTTTGATTTATATGCTCCGAGTTTAAGCATGTATTTTCGCAAAAAGCCAACAACTTACTTGAATGCCCTTCTAAGAGGAGAATTGGACCAGCCTAATGGAAAGGTAGACGCATCCTCCCTGATAACCGACTTGAGTCCAGAGCTGGGACTTAAAGGGAAATTTCTTCTGGGATTCTCCAGTCAAAATAAAGAAGACATAGGCGAGATAGAGTTCCAGCATGATCAGAAATGGCAACTCAAAGCCATCAAGAGATTTCAGTCTTTGAAGAAACAATTATTTCAAGAACATGAGATAGACTACCTTTTACTTGACACCAGTCCTGGAATCAGATACTGGTCCATTAATGCGCTGGCGATGGCTAACATGCTTTTCTTAATAATGAAAACCAGTGATATGGACATTGAGGGCACGAAGAAAATGGCTAACGATATATACGACGTGCTGGTGCGTTATGGAAAATCAAAATACTTCATAATTCTGAATAAGGTTCTAGATATCTCAAACTCAAACGGGCTTTGGGGGGATTTAACCGAGTTAACCTGGTCAGGCGAGTTGCAAAAAGATATCGGAACCGAAGTTGTGGGGTCCGTTCCGTGTTGCTGTGATATACAATTCAGTAAACACGAGTTTCTATACGCTGTAAAAAATCCTGAGCATACGTTTTCAAGAAAAGTTTTGGAACTATCTGAAAGAATAAGAGGTCTTTGAGTTTGACTAGCAAGAAGGTTAGTATATCATGAAGCAACTTGATGTGTTTCCAGGATCAAAAAGACTTGTCGAAGGGGAGGTGCCTCCTGCATCCTTGTTCCTTATGGGACCCTCTGGTATTGGAAAGACGATTTTTTCAAAGCAGTTTATTTACAATGGTTTGATTAATGGCGAACCAGGCATATATCTATCCACTGATGAAAGCCCTACGAGAATCCAAGAATCTATGAAGAGATTAGGTATGAATGTTGATGTATACATGGATAACAAAAATTTGCGTATAATAGACTGCTATTCTTGGAAGATTGGAGGAAAAGCTTGTAGCGAATATTGTGTCAGCAACCCAGACAATCTAGCCACTGTGTCCATGGCAATTGACAAAGCTAGACGGCAATTGGGAAAAAACCGGCTAGTTTTGGATTCTATAACAGGATTAATGAGCTTTTGCGACCACAATCTCAAATTCTTTTCCAAATTTTTACAGGTCATAGTTGCACAAACTAGAGATTCGGAAAGCAGTGCACTTTTCCTAGCATCCTCAGAAGCTCACGACCATTTATTCATGAGTTACATGCGTGAGATTTTCGATGGTACGTTAGAAATGAAGATAGAAACCAAGAAAAGCGAGTCCGGAGAGGAAATTAAGAGACTAATGAGACTTTTCTCGCTTAAAGGTGCGAAACACAAGACTCAGTGGGCAGTGTTCGAGATTGCAAACAATGGAATAGTTCTGAAAAGTGAAAATGAAATCAGATGTGTTATGTGCTCAAGACGAATTGATTGGGAGCCGCATTTGGAAATTATTGAAGGAAAACAATACACTTTCGATTCAGCTGAGTGCGCTGCAACATATAAGAAACTCAAAGCCCTTTACGGAGAAAGCTTCGAATAATCTTAGCTAGAAAACTTGGACGTTAGTATCTAATGAGACTGAAAGAAATGTTATGGACGAGCACAAGTAGGAAACACAAATTGAAATAGTCAAAGGCGCGATCCAATTATTTCAATTAGGATGTTTTGTCGAAATGCACAAGGTTTAGGTGTATTCTCTGAAGGTGTGGTTGCATTTTGTGCAACGGAAGAACTGTGTTGAGGATTCATCGCCTCCTCGTGTCTGCACTTGCCAAACGTATGCAAGGTTGTTTCCGCATTTTGGGCATTCCACTCTGAGAGTTGGCATTGTGTTAATCTTCTGTTCTTCTTTGCCTATAATCGTGACTCGTTGTTTGATGTCATGTTTGATGACACTGGTCACTTTCGGCTTGATTTTTCTGCTTGACACTGACTTCTTATGTCCACATTTGGAGCAGACAAGCATTAGCGCAATTCCTTCATCGGTTTCAACTTTTTCTGGCTTAAAAATGGAACCGCATTCTGGGCAAAACTCCATAATAAAACCCCATTTCCTGTATCTTAGCTAATCGTTGCCCAGAGGAAATGCCCAAATTAAATATAAGTCTTTCCAAAACGATCTGCAACTTCCTTTCAAGTGAAAGACTCTAAACTTATACCCGCCTAACTAGAGCATTAACCTTTTCCGCATACATGACAAGGTTAAATAGAGTTCACTATCTAAAACTAAAACCAAAATAACCCCAATCAAAGCGCAAATGAGGAAAAAAGAAAATGATAATTGTCCTTGGTTCGGCTTCAGCAGCATTAGGCGAAAAAATCGCCGAGTTAGCAAATTTCAAAAAAGTGGCAGTTACGCAAAAGACATTTCCAGACGGCGAAAGCTACATTCGCTTAGAGGGCAACGTACAAAACGAACATGTTGTGATCGTGCAAACCACCTGCACTTCACAGGACAAAAGACTCATACAACTCGCGTTCATGGCTGATGCCGCAAAACGAAACGGAGCCAACAAAGTCACTGCAACTGTACCCTACCTTGCGTATGCACGCCAAGACAAAATGTTCCTGCAAGGCGAAGGAATAAGCATTGAAACCGTCGCATGTATGCTTAAAGCAGCAGGAGTTGATGAGTTAGTTACCGTAAATATCCACGCCGAAAACACCCTGAAAATGTTTCCGTTCCCAGCTAAAACCCTCAGCGCTATCCCACTGCTGGCTGATCATTTCGTGCAAAAAGGCTACAAAAAAGCGTTCGCGCTTGCCCCAGACAAAGGCGCAATGTGCATCGCAGAACAGGCACAAGCCGTTTTAGTTGGCGAAGCTGGGCACCTCAACAAGCAGCGGGATAGGCACACGGGACAAACAACCCAAACCGCTGAAGGCTTGAACGTGAAGGGGAAAACCGTCATAATATTCGACGACATTATCAGTACTGGCGGAACAATCGTTGGCGCGGCAAAAATCATACGAGAACTTGGCGCAGCACGAATCTTTGCGGCTTGTGTTCACCCTGTTCTTGTAGGCGACGCTGAAAAACGCATTCTTGACTCTGGAGTTGAAGAAATCGTGGGCACTGATAGCGTTCCCAGTCACGTCAGTAAAGTCTCACTTGCACCGTTAATCGCCAATTTCTTGAAGGCGTAGAAAAGTGGCTAAACTCTTCTTCTTGCTGTCAGGCGAAAACGAAACTTTGCCTGTTGCCGAGTTAGGAGCCATTCTTGAAGCTGAAGGCTTCGCTTTTAAAGTTAAAGAGCAATTAGACCAAGTAGTCCGGCTGGAATCATCTCAAGACAGCGTGAACTCGGTTCATCGGAGATCAGCTTACACTCGGACATGTGGGCTTGAGTTGTTTGCGTGTGAAGCTGAAGAAAATGCGATTATGAAATCAGCGGAAACCGTGGATTTCAAAAGTGTTTTAGGTGAAGGCGAAAGCTTCGCGGTTCGCGTGAAACGTGTAAAGGAATACTCAAGAAAAATCGTCACTGTTCCTCTTGAGGGAAAACTCGGCAAACACATACTGCATAGCACAACGGGAACAAAGGTTAACCTTAGAAAACCCGACAAAACCTTTTTCGGTGTTTTGACCAGCGGCAAACTGGTTTTCGGTCTTAAACTTGCAGAAATGGAAATTTTAACGTTTTCTGAAAGGCGTCCGAGAAAGAAGCCTTTTTTTCATCCTTCTGCTATGCCGTCAAAGTTGGCGCGGTGTATGGTGAATTTGTCGCGTGCGAAGGCTGGGGAGTTGGTGTTGGATCCTTTTTGTGGTACTGGAAGTGTGATGGTTGAGGCGGGTTTTGTTGGTTGCCGGGTTTTGGGTCTTGATATTCAACGGCGCATGGCAGAAGGCACTCGAAGGAACCTCGAGCATTTTGGTGTGGATGCAGAAGGTTTGGTGATTGCTGATTCCAGAAAACTGCCTTTGGTGCGGATTGATCGTGTTGTTACTGATCCTCCGTATGGCAAATCTGCGACGACAATGAAATCTACTACGAAGCGACTTGTTGAGGGAGTGTTCGCTTCTGCGCGGAGTTTGCTTGGGATAGGGCAATTGATTTGTATTGCTTCGCCGAAGACATTAGGCATATCTCGCGTCGGAAAGGAGTTGGGGTATAGACATGTAGAGTCTCATTTCGCCTATGTGCATGGGACTTTGACTCGGGAAATTGCTGTGTTTGAGAGGATATAAGGTGTAGTATGTTGAGTGTGCGTGTGGTGTTTCTTGGAACTGGTGGTAGTGTTCCAACGGTTGGGAGGAGTTTGCCAGCTGTGCTTCTGAACCGGCAGACTGAGCAGGTGATGTTTGATTGTGGGGAGGGTGTGCAGAGGCAGATGGTGACGGCCAAGGTTGGTTTTCACAAGAAGATGAAGGTGTTTATTTCGCACTTGCATGGTGATCATGTTTTGGGTTTGCCTGGGTTGTTGCAGACTATGGCTTTAATGGGTAGAGAAAGGAAGGTTGAGGTGTATGGTCCTGAGGGAATTGCGCATTTCGTGGAGTGTGTACGTGAAAGTTTGCAGTTTGGTTTGACGTTTCCGGTTGAGATTCATGAGGTTTGCGGGGATGGTGTAGTTTGCGAAGAGGAGGATTATGTTGTTGAGACTTTAAGATCGAATCACGTGGTTTTGGGTTTTGCATATGCTCTCATGGAGAAGCTTCGTCCAGGAAAATTTTATCCTGAGAAGGCTATAGCTTTGGGTGTTCCTGAGGGTGAGTTGTGGTCAAAGCTTCAGCATGGTGACTCCGTTAGACTGGAGAATGGTCGCGTTGTAGAGCCTGAGCAGATTATGGGTTTGCCAAGGAAAGGGCGAAAAATTGTATACTCGGGTGACACGCGTCCTTTTAAGGGTTTTGTGAAGTTTGCAGCTGGTGCTGATTTGCTTGTTCATGAGGCTACTTTTGATGATTCGCTTGTTGAGAAAGCTGAGTTGGATGGACATTCCACTCCTAGTCAAGCGGCTTTGCAGGCTAAGAAGGCTAAGGTAAAGAAGCTGGTTTTGACGCATATTAGCGCTAGGTATCCTGATGCGGGATTGCTTTTGAAGCAGGCGCAAAAAGTCTTCGCGAACACTGTGGTGGCCGAGGATTTTTGGGTGCTGGACTTGCCACTTTTGGATAGCTAAGTGGTCATTTGCTTGAGTTTTTGTAGGCTCTCTGGTATGTGTTCTACGGTTTCAATTATTATGTTTTTGTCGTAGGCTATTTCTTTGAGGGCTTCTGCAAACTGTTGCCAGTTGATTTTTCCGTAGCCGATGCCTAGGTGCTGATCCGTTTCACCTGTGTTGTCGCTAAGGTGTATGTGTACGATTTTGTCGGGTAGTTTTTTAATGAAGTTTATTGTTTGGTTTTCGAGATTTGCATGTCCAACGTCGAGTGCTATGCCTATGTCGTTTAATTTGGTTTCTTTGTAGAATCTTTGGAAGTCTTCAGGGTTTCTCATTATGAAGCCGTATTTTTCTGGGAGGTTTTCTATAGCGGTGTTTAAGCCGTATTTTTCTGAAGTGTCGTGCAGTTCTCGTATGGTTTGGATGTTTTGTTTCCAATCTTCTTCTGGATAGAAGGTGCTGATACCTGTTTTTGCACCTGGATGGAAAACCCAGAGTTGCGCATTTAAAGCGTTGGCGTAAGCTATCGACTGCTTGAGTCTTTTGATGCTGGCGTTCAGCATTGGTTTTGATGGTGAAGCGATGTTTATGTCTGCGAAGGGAGCGTGAACAGTGTAACTTATGCCTTTAGCCCTGGCAATCTCGTTAAGCGTGTTAACCCTTTTCTTGTTAAGTTCGTGCAAGCCTTCATCTACAACCTCAACAAGCTGCACATCGACCTTGGCCAAACGCTTAAGCATTTTACCAAAAGGCTCACTTAAACAATAAAGCATAGAAATACCAATCTTTGGCCTAGGCATACAATTCATCCTCTTTTAAAGCATTGAGGGTTAACTCTCCAACTCGCACCTAATAACCTAATCTAAACACAACAACAAAATCAAAAGGGCAACTGCGGAATTTTCGACTTATATCCCTTAACATATAGCTGAAAGAATGTAACGCTTTTGCTCAGATAAGAATGCCCGTTTATATAAAGAACCTACAGCCAGACGCAGTAGAGCTTAGTGTATAGTTTACGCAAAACTGCCAGCTACTTGGAAAAGAAGCCTCTATCAGTGACCAAATCCTTTTCGGGCAAATTTGTAAACTACGGCTTCTTGTATAGGTAAATCGTGTGCGAAGGATAACCCAAATGCGGATTTTCACAGAAATGCTCCACTTTCGCAGGTTTCCACCCCACAATTTCATAGTCGTGAGAAACCACGCGAACACCCTTCTTGAGCTCGTTTTCCAGCTTTGGCCTAATCTTCTCGTTCGCACTTGTTGTTAAATATAGAAAAATTACATCAGCCGAAGTTAAATTAACACTAAACATGTCACCGTTCACAATAGTGACTCTATCCGAGAGACCGTTATCATGAATGCTGCTTAGTGCTTTCTTGGCTAAATCCTCTCTTAACTCAACACCCACAGCCCGCGCACCAAAAGACTTCGCAGCCATCATAACCGTCCTTCCATCCCCCGCACCTAGATCAAACAACACCTCACCAGCTTTCAAATCAGCCAACTTCAGCATATATTGAATTACTTGAACTGGACTCGGGACGAAAGGCGCAATAAACATCTCATCAATCTCCAAATTGTTTTAAAATGCCACTAGACCTGAAGTTTTCATGACACATAAGCATCTTTCTTCGTCATTGGTCGCTTAGCCTCTCCACACTTAACGCAACTTTGAGCACACAACTCCAGATACTTCTCCTCGTATGCGGAACCAACAGCTTCAGCAGCTTTCTGACACAATTCACTAGGCTCTAAACACCCTTCATCTCGGCAAAGACCCGAAATGTAATTGCAAACCTCTTGCACATCTTTAGGCTCCAATACAGCCCGGTTTGTGCGTACTAAAAGGCACAACTCCCGAGCCGTGACACACGTTTTAACATACTTGATACGCATAAGAACCTCTTCGCGGAGCTTTTTACGGCTTATTTCCACTCTTTTGAATCTCCTACAGCTGCAATGGACACTGAAGCAAAATATGAGGCTCTTCAACTTAAAAAGGTTATTAACTCTTCATAACTTTCCAAGAGCATAAGCACTAAACAAATAACTCTTGAAAAAACCGCAACAAAGCTCCATGCCGAAGTCTATCTACCCAAACCGTTTGCTTAGTGCCTTGCGTTCCGCTTCAAGCATCAATTCATAAAATCTATTCCCAAGCTTCGGCTCTTTCTCAAGGACAATAGCAACATCCGAAGACCGAACCCTACGCGCGCTGAGAGCCACAGCCGCCACCTTACCATACTTTGACATCAACTGCCCAGTTTGTAGCGCATAAACCCGCAACCGATCCTCAGCCTTAGTCAACTTCTGACCCTTCTTCTCAACCAAAGGTAAAGCCTTCTCCTCATCCACCTTCAAAAGCCCAACAGCATGAGAACCACAACGCGGACAAACAGGCTTATCAGGCAAATCCTGAACACGAACCATCTCCAAATAATCCCAACATTTCGTACAGACAAAAGTACCAGTCTCATTCAGCAACCTTGCTTTAGCAGATTCCACAAGCACAGCGCGCATCCGCTCTGGCGGAATAAGATCAGTCTTCATACTAACCCGTTCAATGCCCACCCTAGCAACCGGAGTCACATTGCCACCAGTCTTTAAAGCCTGCAACCTGACCTCGCCATCTCGAATGTCAGTCAGAATCCGAACAAGCCTATTAGCATCCAAATCCTTGGTGAAAACCTCCTTTAACCCCTCATCATAAATAGGCGTACCCTCAAAACTCGTAATCAGTTTCTGAAGACTCACACTACTGAAGTCTGCCCACTTCTTCAGCGCCCCAAAACGACGAGCCACATGAATCACACGTCGCTTAAAAAGTCCAGTTTTCACTGTTGACCTTATAAGAGCACCCTTCACCGACTCTTCAGGCATAGTGCTCAACTCATCAAAGACTTCAAGCAGCCGAGCCACATTTGCTGCACCCATCGTTTGTACAAAGACACGGTAAGGATCATGCTGAACCACGATGCTGTGCCCAAGTTTTTCCGAAAGCGAATCCCCAAGCAATTGAGCCAAAGCTCTGTTCGCAAGAGAACCAAAATTCGCATGAATTATCACAAAATCCTCCCAGTCTTCAAGCACAATTCGCTTATCAGTGGGAACGGACAAGCCAGTGGTCACTTGCTCTACCGTCTCCTTTATTGCACGCAAGATTGTATCCTTGTCCGCCGGATACCGCTCACTGAGCAACACGCTAACCTCTTCTGGCGAAAGGCCACTATTCATTTTCTTTTCAACAAACCCCCTTACCCAAGCCACCTCCTGAGCTATTTGAAAAGGTACAGGAATCTCTTCCCCTATCCAGCTCGGTATAGCACCCGTAGGGTCGTCAATCGATCTCACGTAAACTTTGTCTTCAGTAGTGTGGATTATCTGCCAAGCACTACCGCGGATGATAAATTTTGTGCCCGGCCTACCATACTCTGCCATGAAAGCCTCATCCAACACTCCGATAGAAGAGTTACTTAAATCGTCCACAACCAAAAACTGTTTTTCCACAGGAATCATGGACAAATTATCGAAGTAATACTCAAAAAGTGCTTTAGTGCGCGAAGGCTTTAAAACCACTTGATCCTCGAAAGAAACCCAAGCTAAACGCGGAAAACGTTCATGCATATACCTAAGCGCCTTCTCAATATCCTCCATCGTTATGTCTTGATATGGGTAAGCTTTCTGCACTACTTCAAAAATCTCAGCGAATGCTAAACGCCTATTCTTAAGCAGCAACCCTGCAATCTGATGAGTCAAAGCATCATATGGTTTAGACGGAACTTCAACAGGCTCCAAATCCTCTTTCAAGGCACGTCTCGCTGTCACCAACGCTTCCAACGTATCGTCAGAGTCCATGCCGATAATCACGCCTTTCGCCACGCGCCCTATCCTGTGACCCGCCCTGCCCACACGCTGAATAAGTCTTGAAACTTGCCTGGGACTCATGTACTGGATAACAAGGTCTATACGACCCACGTCTATGCCTAACTCAAGGCTACTGGTAGCGATTAAACCCTTAAGATCGCCTCTTTTCAACCCTGCCTCCGCTGCTATCCTCGAAGGCTTAGCTAGAGAGCCATGGTGAATCGAAACTGGAAAATTCAGATCCCACACTTTAAACCTGCTTGCCAGCACCTCCGAGATCGAACGCGTGTTTGTAAAAAGAAGCACGGACTTGTGTGTACGAATGTAATCGCGGATTGCCCTCAATCGAGCTGCCACTTCTGCGTGCGTGTAAAGTTGCCTTGCAAGATTCACGTCTTCCTCGGTTGGTTGCGGAAAAATCACTTGTAAACGAACCATTTTGGCTACTGGCACGCGAATAATTTCCACGGGGCGCTTGTTGCCTACGAGAAACTGGGCTACCTTTTGAGGGGTGCCGATGGTTGCGGACAACCCTATCATCTGGAAGTCTTTGCCCGTGAAGTTTCTGATGCGCTCCAATGCTAAGGACAGCTGGCTTCCGCGTTTGTTATCTGCTAGTTCATGCACCTCGTCAATTACCACCCACCTCAGGCTTTGCAGGTGTCCCCGCAATAGCCAACCCGAAAGCATAGCTTGCAACGTTTCAGGCGTGGTTATCAGCACGTCTGGAGGGCTTCTAGACTGTCGTGTTCTCTCTTTGGTATCGGTGTCGCCATGTCTGACCGCCAGTTTAATGTCCAAATTGTTACACCACCACTCAAGCCGCTCAAGCATGTCCCTGTTCAAAGCCCGCAATGGTGTAATGTACAAAACTTTTATCCCCGGCGTCTGTTGCGCCTGTAATAACAGGCTGAGCAAGGGAAGAAACGCCGCTTCGGTTTTGCCTGTTGCCGTAGGAGAAATCAAAAGGACATTTTTGCCCTCAAGTATTTTTGGTATTGTTTTCTCCTGAGGTTCAGTAGGCTCAGGAAAACCCTTCTGTTCAATTAGCCGTCGAACTGGCTTAACAAGCATCTCAAAAACACTTTCAGAATTCTGCAATCTCAGCTAAACCTCAGGATATCGAAAAGACTAAGCGGAGAATCAACGGTAAAAATGTTTTGGCACGTTTAGCTACTTTGACATTTCTTTCTTGCGGTAAAACATGCTATTGTTTGGTTTTTCCATAATTTTAACAAAAAAATGTTTAATTTTGATGTTTAAACAGAAAATTTCTATTCGAAAACAATGGAAAATTATATATCTATCATATTAAGAAACCGTGGGGTGTATATCATGGAGGAAATTAGATGGCTAAATGTCCAAAATGTGGAGCCGATGTTCCAAAGATGAAGAAGTCATGGAAAATGGCCGGTCGCCCAGACAAGCAAGGAAAAAGGATGCAACTGGAAATCGGGCTATATCAATGCCCAAAATGTGGCGCTAGCTTCCGCGAAGTGCTAAGTAAACAGAAAATCTAAACGCGCAACAAAAGCAATAATCGAATTCATTCGATGCAAATAGTTGGCGATTAACCTTCACCTTCTCATTTTTCCTTTTTTTAAAAGCGTTAAGTTTTATAACATAGAGTGGATATTGAACAGGAATACTTCATGATTCAACCGAGGCGCTACTTTGATCACTAATCTCAAGAAACTCTGGAAGAACGAATATGTAAAAACTGCCGTTGTCATTGGCGTGATTGCTTTGGCGGTTTTTGGCTTCTGGATTGGGTCGCAAACAGCATTGGACACGCCTTATCCAGCGTTGGCAGTAGTGAGTGGAAGTATGTGCATACCCTATAATAGCGCATGTGACGGTTGGACCTCACTTTATCATCCTTTCGAGCGAACCTTGCACAAGGGTGATCTGATAGTTGTGCAAGGAGTGAATCCGCGAGAACTGAATACGAACTATCCAGACAGTAACATAATTATTTTTCACGAACCAAGCGACCCAGACGATCTCATCGTTCATAGGATAGTTGCCGTGGATGAAGTTAACGGCACACTGTACTTTCGCACAAAGGGGGATGGAAACAGTCACATCAAGTGGCCAGACACGCCTTCACCTGCTGAATATGACCCTTGGAAAACCGATGGCGTTGATGGAGTTCGCGAGGACTTGGTAGTTGGGAAGGTTGTCATGCGCATCCCTTGGCTTGGACTCCTTGTTCTGTTCATGCGTAACTCTGTAGGATTGCCCATAGTCGCAGCACTCATAATAATAATTGTAATTCTGGAGTTTGTCTTTCCTCTGCTGAAAAAGCAACCGTCTAAACAGCAAAAAGAAACATCACAGCAACCATAGATGTATTTATAAAGAAACCTGACTTTATAAGAAAGGGTATTTAATCACAGCCAAAATAAGAAGTGAAAATAATGCCAAAAGTTAAAGCAACCATAAGCATCGAAAACGTCGTTGCCTCCGCAACACTGAACCAGAAAGTCGACTTGAACGCAGTGGTAAAAGGATATCCAGGCGTAGAATATCGTCCAGAACAATTTCCTGGACTCGTTTTTAGACTAAAAAGACCGAAAACGGCGACGCTGATTTTTAACTCGGGAAAGATGGTGTGCACCGGCGCAAAATCTGAAAAAGAAGCGCGTAGAGCCGTTATGAAAGTAATTAAGGAACTGAAAAAAGGCGGAATAATAATTATCAGCAAACCAGAGCTTAAAATACAGAACATAGTAGCCTCAGCAAGCTTAGGCGGTATGATTGACTTGGAAAAGGCAGCTTTCACGCTTGAAAAGACAATGTATGAGCCTGAACAGTTCCCAGGCTTAATCTACAGAATGGGTGAGCCTAAGGTTGTGATTCTGCTGTTTGCAAGCGGAAAACTGGTTTGCACTGGAGCCAAAAAAGAACAGGACGTTTATGACGCCGTGCAGAAACTGCACACGCTATTGGAGGAGAAGAAGCTAATCTTTTATGATTAGATGCGAGTAGCTTTCTGCGCCTACATTCTATTATTTTTTGATTTGCTTCAGAATAGTTTTAAGACTAGCATCATCGATAGCACCTATTTCGTATAGAGTGTTAGCCACTTCACTTATTTTGAGCAACGTATGAACGTTGATTCCGCTTTTTTCAAGCTTTTCTTTTCCTCCTTCCTCTCTATCCAATAAGGCTAACACTTCATTTACCACTCCGCCTTCCGCCCTTATGGCCTCGGCTGCTTTTTTCAAGTTCAAGCCCGTAGTAACCAAATCGTCAACGAGCAAAACGCGGTCTCCAGATACGAGAATTCCTTCCACTCTCCTTTGCCTTCCATGGCGTCGAATGCCTTTGCGAACGTACAGAAAAGGTTTTTTCAAGTTGTAAGCAATTTGGGAGGCGAAAGGTATTCCAGCGAGAGGAACACCTGCAATTCTGTCGAAGTTTCTGATTCCAACTTGGGTGATTATGTATTCGCCGTAGAAATCGCAGATTTCCCTGAAAGCATCTGGGAAACTGGGCACTATTCTGAGGTCTACGTAGTAGGGGCTAGATTTTCCGCTTGTTAGTTTGAAGACACCGAATTTTAACGCGTCTATTTTGTGCAGAATTTTGGCTACTTCAACTTTTTTCGTGGTCAAGTTTTCACTTTCTTTTCGAAACTTGATATATCTTGTTAAGTTCGGGGATCAAGCATGCGGTTCTTGGCATTTCTTTTTTCAGAATTTCTGCGAACTCGTTCTGGTAACCTGTTGAGTTCGTGTGATAAGGAACAGCTACTTGGGGTTTTGTTAAGCGTGCGATTTCGAAACCTGTTTCCGGTGTTGCGCCAGGTGCGATGCCCACAGTGCAGAATACAACATCAAATTTTTCCTCTTCGCCGATGGTGGCAAGCTCTTGGTAAGGCAGACTGTCGGCAGTGTGGAAGACCTTTACGCCGTCCTCACTTGTGATTATGTAAGAAACTGGAGTAGCTGCGGGATGATTGCATTTTTCTGCTTTAACTGATACTTCACCGACTTTGATTTCCTCACTGGGACGAATTTGCTGCAGTTTGCCAGGGGGAATAGCATATTGCAGGCGCTGTGTAGAAGCTGGGTCAGCTATGATGGTGCAGCTGGTGGCTTTTTGGATCTCCACTATTAAACGCGGGTCGAGGTGGTCGTAGTGTTCATGAGTTATTAAAACAGCATCTGCATCCGGGAAGCTACGTGCTCTTATGTCCACAGGGTCTATAACAAGCGTTTTCGAAGGGGTTTTGATGAGTACGCCAGCGTAATGGTTGAACCAGACGAACAGAATGGCGTTTTTTTCAGGTGTCTTATCAATTGGCATAACTTGACTCCTCACATACTTATATTATTGTGCGCTGAGTTCTAAAGAAGCTTTTGTTACCCTATCCTTTTGCTCAAGGTAGTCCTCCCTATCCATTATTTAGAGGAAAAATAGATAGTCTGAACGAAGGACCGTGAACAGACTCTGCGGATTTCTGCATTGGATTTAAGAATCTTTGATTCCTAATTATTGTTTATTAGACTATAATGTTGATTCTGGCTGTGGTGCATAGCCTTGTTTTTCCTCGGTTTTTCATTTTTAGTTCGTAGCAGGACCAAAAAACCAGAATAAACTAACTTCAATTGCCTTCAGTTTACACAAAATCCGAGAAAACACCAACATTTTGGTAAGCCTTAATAGCACTTTCAGCCCTTTTTACATTATAATCGTGTGATACTGCCATGGTAGACGTTTGGCTTCCCTACGGAAAAAGCGACGTATGTGTTAGAATTCCGGCCAGAAACCTCCTCGGGTCAATAGAACCCAAGCAGATAGGTGGGGTCGTGGAGGTGAAGGCTGAAGTCGAAAGAGCCCTTAGTGAGCCCATCGGATCTAAGCGGCTAAGCGGGATCGTCCAGCCAGAGCACAAAATCGCCATAGTTGTAGATGACTTCACCAGAAAAACTCCCAGCCAAGCTATGCTTTCGCCACTGCTCGCCGAGCTTGAAGGAGCAGGGGTCAAAGACGAAAACATAACAGTCATCTTCGGTTGCGGCACCCATAGGGCAGTTAAACCCGAAGAAGCGAAAAGAATACTTGGGGAAGAAGTTCTTAAACGAGTGAAAACGATAAGCCACAACTGCAAGGCAGAAGACTTGGTTTTCGTCGGAAAAACCAAGCATGGAAACAGTATTAGGGTTAACCGCGTTTTTGCCGAGGCGGACGTGAAAGTGCTGATAGGCGACGTGGGTTTCCACTATTACGCTGGTTACGGTGGCGGACGCAAAAGCGTTTTACCCGCAGTTTCAGGCGAGGAGACAATTCATCATAACCACGCCATGCTTCTAGAAGCAAGCGCACGAACCGGCGTTTTGGAGGGAAATCCCGTTCACGAGGACATGACAGAAGCTGCGAGGTTGGCCAAAGTCGACTTCATCCTGAACGCAGTGACCGACAGCAAAGGAGAAATCGTGAAAGCGTTTGCTGGTGATTTGGAGCAGGCGTTTCTTGAAGCAACCAAACTTGTTAATGAAATGTACCGTGTAGCAATCGACCGCCGAGCTGACATCGCGGTGGTCAGTTCAGGAGGCTACCCAGCAGACATAAACCTGTATCAGGCCTACAAAGCATTAGATAACGCTTTGGAAGTGGTTAAGCGCGGAGGCACCATAATCATGGTAGCTGAGTGCCCTGAGGGACATGGAAACCAAGTGTTTTATGACTGGATGACACGACTGGAAAATTTAAAGAAAGTTGAAAGGGAGGTCAAGCGCCACTTCGAGTTGGGCGGGCATAAAGCGTATTATCTGTTGAAAGCACTGAGAAACCACCAGATTATTTTGGTTTCTTCGCTTCCTGATTACTACGCGAATGGAGTTTTCAAGTTGAAGACGGCGCGCGCGGTTAACGACGCGGTACGTGAAGCTCTGAAGAACGCGGGGTCTCAAGCCAAGGTTTGGACTATGCCACAGGGAAATTTCACTTTGCCTGAAGTTAAATCAATGGAATAAGAGTATCCTAACGCTTAAGTTCTTGAGGGTCAACCAAACATTACGGCGCATTAAGCGCAAGCCTTAAGTTTGATACTTAAAATTTCGTTAAAGAAGGCGAAAAAATGCAACAGACCTTCAAGCTGCGCAAATTCAAGCCAGACGACTTACAAAGCGTAATGCACATCAACCGTCTTTGTTTACCCGAAAACTACATGGACTTCTTCTTCATGGATTTGCATCAGCGGTTTCCTGAAACCTTCATAGTGGTGGAGCAAGACGGAAAAATCGTCGGATATATAATGTGTCGCATTGAGGTTGGCTTGGCAAGTTTCGGTTTGGGCGGCTTAATCAAAAAAGGCCACGTGGTTTCCATCGCGGTTTTGCCGCAAGGCAGGCGTAAAGGCGTGGCACAAGCGTTAATGATTAGGGCAATGGAAGGCATGTGCCATTATAAGGCTAAACTGTGCTATCTAGAAGTGCGGGTGACGAATGATCCAGGCGTTGCGCTTTACAAGAAACTGGGTTTTGAGGTAAGTCGAACGATTAAGGGTTACTACTCGGACGGCGAAGACGCCTTAGTGATGACCAAAAAACTGTAAACCTCCTGCCTACGAGTTTTTTGCTTTATGGCTTCTTACTTTGGAACGGTATAGCTTTCTGTTGGCGAGGTTTTCATGAAAAGTGCTTAATAAAGCCTACTCAGATAATGTTTTAGCGAAATTCCAGATTTTGTCACTCACGAAATGAACGGTATGGACGACGACACCTTGCCTAGTGTTTCTAGCAGTTTTCGCGTCAATAAGACTTTCTCCCAAAGCAATCGATTTTCCATGTTTTTCATCCACAACCAGAACAAAGTCGCCCTTTCTGAATTCACCTTCAACCCGCACTATGCCAGGCGCCATAACGTCAGCACCGTTGCACACGTAAGGAACTGCACCCATGTCAACCACGATTTTAGGCGCATGCGAGACGAAATCTGAAAAAAGCAACGTCGGCAAAGTCTTTTCGCCGATTTTGAAGAACAACGGTTTGCCACTTACAAGATAAATTTTGCCGACATCCGCGACCACAACTTCAACGTTTGCCTTTGAACCAAAGAAGGTTTCCACGTTTACCTTCAGCCTTTCCGAAACCTCGTTTAGGATTTGTTTAGCTTGTTTTGATTTCAAAGAGTATCTTCGGTATTTCGTCGACATAACAATTCTCTCAGAGATTTCTAATACGCTATTCTACGTAAATTGCAGGTTGACCAGGAATAGCCAATACCGCTCGCTTTTTAGGGTCATAACTCGTCTTGTCCTCTTCGCCGTAAATAACCACCTTAGCGCCAAACCTTTCCTCTAAAAAGTTCAAGGTGCTTTCGACAAATTCTTTTTCGCTGCCAAGCTCGACTTTTGCGAGGCGCTCCTTTCTTTCGCTGGACAGCTTGCTCAAAGCTTTCAAAACTTTGGGAACGAAACTGGCAACCGCTTTCATGTTATCCCTCAAGTTGCTATCTCTCGCGAGTTCCTTCATGACCTCGCTCAAATTAACCTCACCGTGAATTGCTTTTGCCACTAAAATGCGGTACACTTTCTGCTTCCAGCCAGCAGCCGTGTAATAGCATACTCGCGAAGGGGAAATCTTGGTCGCTCTCAAGACGTTCAATGTGTCCTCAATCAAGTCTGTTAACAAGTTCTCTCTTTCCTCAGAGAGCATATCAACTTTGTCTTCGTCAACCAGAGGCCAATCAGCCAAAGAAATGAAATTCTCTTTTCCTGCTGCGCTCCACAACTCCTCGCACACATAAGGCGCAAAAGGTGCCAGAAGCCTGAGCCACACTTCCAAAGCCTCCTGAACTGCCTTAGCTTCGATTTTGCCTTTCCTGCGAATGTACCAGCGGAAATCATTCCAAGTCTCAAACAGTGTTATCTCAAGGGCTGTTCTCGTCTTCAACTCCTCAAGGTTCTTCGTGACTTCAGCAATGCGTTGCTGCATTTTACTCAGCAACCACTTCTCCAGATGTGTCGTTTCGTTGCTTTTCGCTTTCTCTATTATGCCCAGAGCAAGGTTGCTCAAGGACTGAAACTTTCCTTGAATGTCCGCGGCATTCTCGCCTCTCCAATCTGGATCATCCATGCCCTCTGCGCCTAACAGAAGCGCGCATCTAGTGGCATCTGCACCGTACTTGTCAACCGCGTTTTTCATTGTCACGAAGTTGCCCTTTGACTTGTGCATTTGCTTGCCCTCAATCATGAGCATTCCGTTTACACCTATTGCCCGTGGCCATTGCTCCCTTGGAAACAGAGCAACGTGGTGAAATATGCAGAAGGTGAGGTGGTTTGGCACAAGTTCTTTGGCTGAAATCCTGAGGTCAAAAGGGTACCAATAAAGGAATTCAGCTCGCATTTCCTGCAAAATTTCGACAGCTATTCCTGACGCTTTGCTGATTGTAGCTTCGCTGCCATTACCATAAAAAACGTAGTCGAAAAATTCATGCGTGAGCGATTCTGGCTTAATGCTGTGCTGACGTATATGCTTGTTTATGGTATAGAAAGACATGTAAATGGTGGAGTCACTAAGGGTTTCAACTATCCAGCCTTTGCCCCACGGCAGTGGCGTTCCGAAGCCCGTGGTTCTAGCGCAAGCCCACTCCTTTAGCCAATCGATTACCGCAATGAACCATTGTGTGGCAGTGCCAGGGTAAACCTTCATCTTAGCTAAGGCTTCTTTGGCTTTCTCCTTCCACTCTTTGTTAGAGTAGTTGAGGAACCATTGGTCTGACAGAATCTTAACTACGCACGGCGTCAAGCAACGACAAACTACAGGGTTAGGCAGGTCGTACATGCTATCAGCAACGCCTAGCTCCCTGAAATCACGTGTGAGTGGGTCCTTTGCTTCTTTGACGGTTTTCCCCGCATAAAGTCCACAGTTTTGCTTGAGCACTCCTGCGTGGAACTCTTTCTTGTACAAAGCCTTTGTAGCTTCATCTGCCCTCGGATCATGCTGGTCCTTTATGCCCATCTGCTCAACTATTTCGACCGCCGGGTATTCGCCGAAACCTTCAACCTCGATAAGCGAGACCGGACTAATCCGCTTCACAACTTCAACGTCCAAGCCGAAATTCTTCAGCACCTCAGTTTTTTCCTGCAAATCCTTCAGCGCAAGCCAGTCATACGGCGCGTGAGCAGGCACACTATAAACCACCCCCGTAGCCTGTTTCGGGTCAACAAACCAGCCGGGCAATATCGGGAACTGAGCTTTGGTAAGCGGGTTTTCGAAGCTTTTTCCGATTAGCTCTCTGCCTTTGAACACTCGCTTCACTTTGACGATGCGTTCCTGTTCTTTGAGTTTTTCCGCGGCCTCTTGGCTTATTATCCAGTTTTCCCCGTTGACTTCCGCCTCGACGTATTCAGCGTCAGGATTTATCCACATATTGGTTACGCCATAAATCGTTTCAGGCCTGAATGTTGCCGCGGGCAGGAAAGTCTTTTCGTTCAGCTTGTACTTTATAAGTGTGTATTCTTCGGGTGTGATGCCCTCGCCTACTTGCCGATCATGATCGCCTGTTGGGCTTTTGTCCTTAGGGCACCAAACAACTGGATGCGTTCCTCTCGAAACATAGCCTTTCTCTTTCAGACGCGTGTACTGCCACTCTATAAAATTCTGGTAGGTAGGCATAACTGTGTTGAACTCGCGCCGCCAGTCAATCGAGAAACCTATGCGTTTCGCGACCAAGCGTCCCTCGTTGGTGTAGTACTCAGCCATGTAAAGCGGATCAACAAACTTCTTTAGTTTCGCTTCGGGCACTCCGTCAATTTCCCGTAAAACGCGTATGTAGGTCTCATCACCCTTCGCCACTCGCTCACTGGCGCCTAATAAAGGCTGACCTGTCCAGTGCCATGCCCATGGCCAAAGCACGTTGTAGCCCTGCATCCGCTTGAAACGCGCATACGCATCAACTCGCGTAGCGGTAAACGTGTGGCCCACGTGTAAAGGTCCGTTCATGTAAGGATAAGGAAAAGTAACCAGCATTTTCTTTTTTTGGGGGTCAGGGTCAGCCTCGAATATCCGGGCGTTTTCCCACTTTTTTCGCCATTTTTCCTCGATGTGCTTCATCTGGCTCATGAAACTGTTGAATTAATCCATAGGCTATTAAGAGTTTTGCTTTGAAGAATGGATGACCTCGCCAAAATCAGTGTAGGCAAGTGGCAATTAAGCATATTTACCCAAATTAAGAATAGGAAACATAACATAATCTTTAGAGTGGATTGATATGAACGATGAGCTAGAACTTTTGAATAGGTTCAAAAGTATTGTTTTGAGAAAGGGAAGGGCGGGGTTAGAAGAGGCAAGAAAAGAAATCTTGAGTTCAAAGTACATAAAAGGCCCTGTTTTGTCGGCTACTAAATATTTTGCGCGAGTAACCCTTCGTGACGGTTTGCCTGTTTTTCCAGCCCTAGTTTCTCTTTCGTGCGAAGCCGTTGGAGGCAAAACTGAAAAAACAACTTCTATAGCCGCGGCTTTGGTTCTAATTGCAGGAGCTGCCGATATCCACGATGACATAATTGACAAATCAGCAAGAAAATACTCTAAGAAAACAATCTTCGGAAAGTTCGGTGGTGATGTGGCGCTCCTCGCAGGAGACGCGCTTCTTATTCTAGGATCAACGTTCTTGTTCAGAGAATGTGAAAAGCTTCCCAAAGAACAGAGGAACGCAATTTTAGGCTTGATGCCTGAAGCTTTATTTGAAATCAGCAACGCCGAAGCAATGGAGACAGGCTTAATGAAAAACTTGGAGACAACTCCTCAGGAATACTTGAAAATTATCAGGTTAAAGTCTGTGGTTCCCGAGTTACACTGCAAGATCGGAGCGATACTGGGGAATGGAAAGAAACGTGATGTCGAAATACTTGGGAATTATGGCAGAACCTTTGGCATAGTATCACTAATACGAGAGGAATTCATTGACCTAATTGAATATCAAGAACTGGTTGGCAGATTGCAAAATGAATGTGCGCCTCTTCCGATACTCTATGCATTACAAAATCCAAAAATTAGGAAAGAAATAAGCTCTACAATTGAGAATGAAAAGCTTAATGAAGATAACATGTTCAAAATGGTTGACGCTGTTTTGGAAACAAAAGAAGTTCAAGAATTGAAAAGTATTATGAATAGTTTAATTGAAAGAGAAATCATGCAATTGAAATATGTAAAAAGCAACATATTAAGAAATGAGTTATCTTTAATCCTTAGAGCGGTTGGCGCAGAAACCTAGATGGGGTGTTTACCACCAGCCAGCAGCTCTAATCTTCCGTTTCATTTATCCTTTCTCCCTAAGGTGTATTAGTGTAGAACAGTTCTGCTTAAAAGCTTTGCGATAACAAACTCTTCCGGTATATATAGCTAATAAGGTTTCAAGATTCTTAATGTTTATTTAAGAATTAAAATCAATTTGAATAAGATAGCGATGCTTAGGAAAGCCCTTCCTAGAAAAACAGGAATTACTACCAAAGTTGCGATAATAAACATAGTCTTGGTAGCAAGTGCTTTTCTGTGGTATTTCCATGCTTTCAATATTTTAAACCAAACACCTACTTCTGAAGCGTTGCTGGTATGGGGAGTCAATTTTGCAGGAGTTGCAGGTTCAGCTGTTTTAGGCGCTGCTTTAGTAGGTAAACTTGGACGTCGAAAAGAGTTTTTGTTATACTGGATAGCAGGCGGAATAGTTCTTTCTTTCGCTCCTTTAATATTGGATTTAACGGAAACTGTAGGACTTGTGACAGCATCCGCAGTCTTTGGAGGATATTTTGGTTTAGGTATGCCTGCTTGTATGGGATATTTTGCCGCTTCTACATCCGCAGAATACCGTTCAAGAGTTGGCGGAGTAACATTTCTCTGTGTTGGATTAGGCGTTTTTCTAATAGGCTTTATTGGACTCAGTGATGTAACAACAAACACGTTCATTCTATCAATGATACGGGTAATTGGTTTGTTGATTTTGCTCTTGTTAAAAGTTGATGAAAGACCAATTGAAAAAGAGGGTAAAATATCATACACGTTCATTTTGACCAACAAACCATTTCTCTTTTATTTCATTCCATGGTGCATTTTTTCTTTGGCAAATTATATGGCAATCCCGGTTATCACCGAATCTTTCACAGAAGAAATTGCACGATCAGTGACGATTATCGAAAGTAGTCTCATAGGAATTTTCGCTGTTATCGGGGGCTTTTTTGCAGATTATTTTGGACGTAAACGCTTGGCAATTGCTGGGTTTGCAATGTTGGGCTTAGGTTATGCAATTCTAGGAATCGCACCGGAGCACCTCCGCCTTACTGCTTTGTACTTCTATACAGTTATTGATGGCGTAGCCTGGGGATCTTTTTACACCATTTTTCTTATTACTCTGTGGGGAGACCTAGCGACATATCACAATAGTGAGAAGTATTACATTATCGGAGCGCTACCGTACCTTGCTTCGAATTTCATAAGAATCTGGATCGGTTCTTACATCGCAGAGGTGGTTGAGAGCTATGCGATCTTCTCTTTCGCAGCTTTGTTCTTATTCTTGGCAGTTTTGCCTCTGGCATACGCTCCTGAGACATTACCCGAAAAAATCATGAAAGAACGCGAACTAAAAAGCTATATTGACAAAGCTCAGAAAGAAGCCACAAAAGTCCAGAAAACGGAAGTCGAGAACACACAAAAAGAAAACGCGAAGTCAAAGATATAAAACCAGAGAGAAGAATTGAAAGACCTTTTGAGGAAAAAAGAAAAGTATTGCTAAACAGCTTCTCACTCTGGAAGCGTCTTCCTTTCTCAATGAAGTCTCTGTATAACTCTTATAGCCAACAAACGTGCATATTATAAACTTCGGCGTACAACTGTGATTGAGGTTGCAATTGTAGGGGCAGGTCCAGCCGGCTCGTACTGTGCGTACAAGCTTGCAGAAAAGGACATTCGCCCGAGCATCTTTGATTATTCGCATCCCAGAGAGAAGCCATGTGGTGGCTTGACCTCTGCCATAGCCCAGGAGTTTTTTCCCTTCCTCAAAGCTCTTCCCATAGCCCATAACGAAAGAAGTACAATAACCCTGATATCGCCGAGCGGAAGAAGACTAAGCATTCGTTTCAGAAAAGGTAAATTCATTAGTTTTTCACGGTTAAAATTCGATCAATACCTGTTAAATATGGCCACAAATGAAGGCGCGGATTTAATCGAGGAAAAAGTCATAGGCATAGAAAGAAAGTGCGGATGGTGGAAAGTTAGAACCAGAAAGCAATCTTATGCTGCTAAAATTTTAGTTGGCGCTGATGGCGTCAACAGCATGGTAAGAAGGAACATAATTGGCTCATTAGGCAAAAGGGACAAAGGCTTGTGTTTCGGATATTTCGTCAAGGGACTTGAAAACGATGGCATAATCATAAAATTCTTACACACAAAGAAAGGTTACATATGGATTATTCCAAGAGGGGAGGACACTAGTATAGGAATCGGCAACGCGGAAATCTGCCAGCCTCATGAACTTAGAAAAGAGTTAGACGCGTTTGTCAGCGAATTTTGCCCACACGCAGATAAGATCTCTGAATGGACCGCGCTAATACCAAATATTAAGGATGTCAAAACGTTTCGGACCCCAATTGCAAGCTCAAACTGGATATTAATCGGTGACGCAGCAGGCCATGTGGACCCAATAACTGGGAGTGGCATCATCTACGCCCTATTAGATGGAGAACTAGCAGCGGAAGTAATCATTGAAAAACATCCTGAAATGTTCAATAGAATGTGGATTAAAAAATATGGGCGGACACTATTGCAAGCTACTATATTAAGAGATTGGGTATACAAGAAACCGTTGCTTGAATTCTATTGTATGTACCTGAAAATTCAAAGCCTAACACCATTTCCGCAGACGAGAGGATAGAAAACTTTAATGCCCTCAAAGAAAAAATAGCTTGAGAAAACATTTGGCGTAAGGGTCAACTTTTTGGCGGGAAAAGCATGTTTTTTCACGTTGTACTAACAACTGAATGTAATCTTCAATGCAAGTACTGTTTCGGCGAAACACTCGAAGATTTTAGCGAGGACTTCACTAAATTTGACGTGAACTACGATTTACCGGCAAAAGCCAATTATGATTTCGCGTTATTAACCAAGGTTTGCAGTGAAGACCCCGAATGTGTTTTAACTTTTTACGGCGGCGAACCCCTAATTTGCATGAACGAAATCAGGCATATCATGGACTCGGCGAAACCGCGGCATTTTATGATTCAGACAAACGGCTTGCTATTGGACAAGTTAGAGCCGAAGTACGTCAACCGTTTCCACACAATTTTGGTTTCCCTAGACGGTGACGAAGAATTGACAGATTACTATAGAGGTATAGCCACGTTTCGCAAAGTAATTGACAACCTGAAACTGATAGTACAGAACGGGTTTCGGGGTGAGTTAATAGCGCGCATGACAGTGATGGAGCAGACAGACATCTACAATCAAGTCATATGGCTCGTAGACAACAACGAGTTTCCGTTTTCTTCTGTACACTGGCAACTGAACGCAGGGTTCTGGACAAACGATTACGCCCGACGTAACTTTAAAAGCTGGAGCACAGACAGCTACATTCCCAGCCTAACTAGAATAGCGCGTTTCTGGGTTGACTACATGGAACAGAAACAGGCTGTGCTCAAGCTTTATCCACTCCTAGGCATTGCAAACTCGCTTTTGTCAAATGAAAAAGAGACCCTTCTGCGTTGCGGCAGCGGTTGGATAAATTACACCATCCAAACCGATGGATACATAGTTCCATGCCCTGCCATGTGGGGAATGAAAAACTATTACCTGAGCCATATAAGCAACGCGAACCCGCTCAAACTGGAGAAAACCTTCGTTGAAGCACCCTGCACCGAATGCGACATACTCAACCTTTGCGGTGGCCGCTGTCTCTACGCGAACATAACTAGACGCTGGAACAAGGACGCTTACGCCACAGTTTGCAACACAGTGAGGGGGCTTGTAAACGCGGTAGAAACTGAGCTTCCTCGAATTAATGAGCTAATTAACAATGGAATAATAAGTCTGAATGATTTTAAGTTCATTAAGTACAACGGCTGCGAGATTATACCGTGAAAGTTAATGGACTTACCACGATAATCCATTGTATGCCTTCTTCCTTCGCAGTAAAGAAAAATTGACTCAAGAAATCTTAACAAAGCTTTTTGCGTTTAGATGGACCCATAGAGAATGAGTTTAAATATAATAATTAATTCGCTCGAAAAAAGGCAGGAAGGGCGCGGAGAATGGTGACATCACTTCGGCTGACTGTTGCGAAGTAGACCGTATATTACTCCAGCAAGAACAAGCAATCCAAAAACGATTACTATTATTGGCCAAAAATATCGAGCTACCGCTATTCCCGAAAACCAGGCGATTCCAACCAGAATCATTGCTACACCAACTATTATGCCCAAAATTGCTCCTACATTAAGCGCCTCTTTCTCTGCTCGCCTTCCGAAATCTTCTCCCCACCTTTCAGCACGTTTTCCGAAATCTTCTCCCCATTTCTCCATTCGTTTGTCCCAACTTTCTTCTCGCGAGACTTCAAGTTTTGCTCCGCATTTAACGCAGTAGATGGCATCCTCTTCATTTTTTGTTTCACATTTG
>WOR8_10000346_pt1 | contig 52801 bp, 40 predicted proteins | sample DeeMarSeWOR38_10_FD_19890 | JGI IMG/M metagenome (IMG submission 19890)
TGGGTTGCAGCCGCAAGCCCTTTGACGGAAAGCAAGCCGACTCGGATACTGTCGCCGTGACCGGTCCAGTGGATTGCGCTGGCGTTTACATCCGGTGGCAGAATCGTAAGTCCGAGACGGCGGGCCTCGGATACGTAGGCAAATGTGCTGTAAAAACCACCCTGATTGCTGATCACCGCCGCCATAAATTCAGCCGGATGGTGAACTTTGAGATAGGCAGCCTGATAGGAAACCCGGGCATAGGATGCACTGTGGGGTTTGCAAAAAGAATATCCGCTGAAACTCATCATCATGTTCCAGATGGCAGCGATCTGTTTCTCGGAGACGCCGCGTTTGCGGGCACCGGTGAAAAAGCGTTCTTGGAAATCCTGCAATTCATGTTCACGGTCCTTTTTGGACATCACCTTGCGCAGTGCATCCGCTTCGGCATGCGAAAAGCCGGCCAGGGCGGTGGCTGCACGGGACACATCTTCCTGATAGACCATAATTCCGAGGGTTTCCTCCAGCACCTCGGCCAGCAGCGGATGAATCGGGTCCCATCGACCTCCGTGCAAACGGTGAATGTACTCGCGGATAAATTCATTGGCAGCCGGCCGAATGATGCTGCTGTGGATGACCAGGTGTTCGAAATCGCCTATTTTCGATTTTTGCTGCAGCAGCCGCATGGCCGGGCTCTCGATATAAAAGCATCCCATGGTGCGGCCCTGAGCCACTGCCTCCTGGGTTGCGAAATCGTCTTCGGGTTCCCAATGGAAATCATCAAAATCGATCCCATTTGCACGAACATTGGCCACCGCATCCCGAATGACACCCAGGCTGCGGTTGCCCAGCAGGTCGATTTTGACCAATCCGGCCTCTTCGGTGGCATCCTTTTCCCATTGAATGATCGGCACCCCTTTAGGAGCTCGCTCGACCGGCACATATTCATCGATGGGGCGGGGAGTGATGACGACTCCACCGGGGTGTACGGAAAGATAGCGGGGAATGCCGATGATGCGCTGAGCAAAGTTTAGAATTTCCGGCCAGGGGTGTGGGAAATCCAGCGTTTTGGATTCCAGGCGTTGTTCTAAATCATCCAACAGTTTGGATTGAGATTCTTTAGCGCGCCAAAATCGTGGCAACCGCTTGGAGACCCTTCCAATTTCGACCTCCGTCAGGCCAAAGACCTTGGCGACTTCGCGGATTGCCATACGTGGCTGAAACAGCACATGATTACACACCATAGCCATGTGGCCCCGGTACTGGTCATGCACGGAATCCAAGACACCATCGCGTTCGTCCCAGGCAAAATCCACATCAATATCGGGCGGATCTTTGCGACCCGGATTTAAAAAGCGTTCGAAGTATAGGTTGTGTTTGAGGGGACAGACATTGGTGATTCCAAGGCAATAGGCGACCAGTGAAGCGGCGCCGGAGCCACGGCCGCAGGTGCGTGGACTATGCTTGACAATGTCTCGGACTATTAGAAAATAAGCAGCAAATTCCATGTCCACAATGCGACGCAGCTCGTGTTCGAGTCGCTCCACAACTGCTTCGGAGAGCTCCTGTCCATAGCGTTTGTAGGCACCGGCGTAGGCGGCTTCGCGCAGGCGCTGGGCTGGGTCGTTATTGTTTGAAAAGGGCGGCATGACAATACCAAAGTGCGGAGCGGTGAACGTAAGGCGCTCGGCAATTTCATGAGTGGCTCGAACAGCATCCGGGCAGGTGGCAAAGCGGCGATCATACTCTGCAGATGACGCCAGCCAAGCGTCCAGCGGGGCGACATCGTCAGGAGCAAGGCGAGAGAGGGAGGTGTTTAGTTCGATGGCACGCAGCAGGCGGTGAACAGCCACATCTCCCGGATCTAAAAAGAAACTGTCCGGAGTTGCCACCATAGGGATCCCCAAATATCTGGCTGTGCGGGGTAGTATGTGAATTGAAGGCAGAGGCCTGCGCGCCATGGCCGCCAACGCGGTTACGCCGCAGGAATGCCAGAGACGCAAAAGACCGGCGTTGTGGGTCAGAACCACCAAACCGCATGCGTAATTCGGCAACACTGTTTTCAGATCGAAATCCGTATCCATGTGTCGCCGGGTGAGCAAGCGACAGAGGTTGCGGTAGCCGGTGGGGTTTTCCACGAGGCAGACCGCACGACGCTTGCGGACGGGGTCCGTGATTTCCGCCCCGACGATGGGGGTAATGCCTTCGTTGTTGCAGGTTCTTAAAAACGGCCACAAACCGTACAGGTTATCGGTGTCGGTCAACGCCAGGCGGTCATAGCCCAGGCGTTTGGCCGTTAGGCAAACCTGCTTGACGGAAGCGGTTCCCCACATCAGTGAGTAACTTGATCGAACAGTCAACGGAATCATTACAAAAGCTTATGCCTTAGGCCGCCATAGTTCGACCTACCCGAATGGAATCATTGCCAAAACGCTGGCGGATGCAGTCGATGGCGGCAATCAGGTTTTTGCGTTTTTTATTTTCCTTTTGTTGGAAGGCAAATAGCTCCAGTTGAGCCGGAGGAAATGTCAAGCGGTCGCAAATTAGGCGCATGTGGCGGATGCGCACCCGCCGGCTCCAGGCCAACTTCAAGATGTATCGGGCCAATTCAAAAAGAGTACGATCATCGGCGGTGGCAGGTTTAGCCGCCATTTGTCGGGCACACCGCATGCCGTCCGCGTAGTCAAGAATAACCGCGATCCGGCGAGTCGTCCGTCGGCATTGGCGCAACTCGTTGCCGGCCTGTTCGACCAGACCATACAAAACACGCTTCAGCCTGGAAGCGTCGTTGGAATCGTTGCCGAATTCGTGATTGGCAACTATTTTGGGTGGCTTTTGTCCCACCGGCAACACGGGGGACGTGTCGACGCCGCGTATTGCTTCATATAGAAACCGGGCACGGGCGCCGAAGGCGACCTGCAGCTGCTCTCGACTCAGCGCAGTGACATGGCAAACGCGGGTCAGATTGAATTCCTGCATCCGCAACAAGTCGTCGCGTTCGATGCCCGGAACCAGGTTGATCGGAAGCGGCGCTAAGAATTCTTCTTCTTCGCCGGCGGCAACAATGTATTCTCCATGCGGCTTGACCAGGCGCGTGGCCACCTTGGCCACCAGCTTGCTGGGAGCCACCGACCAGACCGGATCGAGGCCGAGATCGTTTTTGGTTTGCCGGCGCAGCCGCCAGGCGATATCCTTGGGCGGACCAAAAAGACGGGTGGTGCCGGTAACGTCCATGAAGAGGTGTCCGTCGATGTCACCGATCTCGATCATGGGTGAATACGGCAAAGCACTCCGGAGTAAGGCCCGCATCGCGTGCTCATAGCGGTCAGCGTGGGGAGGAAGGATCCGGGAGTCCTGGCTCAGGCGCACCGCTTGTCGCAGAGGCATACCCTTGCGAATACCGGCCAGATATGCCTCCTGACTCATGTCGTAAACTGCCGCCCGCGCCTTACCGGTCGGTGCGATGATTACCGGCCGGTCTTTTAGCCGACAGTCCACCGCCCGCTCCACGGCCACGGCAAAGTCGGCGATATTTAGATGGATAATGGAGCGATTACAAGCCTTCAGAGGTTCAGCGTTCACCGTTTAGGGTTACCTTTGTTAATGGGGTTCAAGCTTTAGCGTTCAAAGTTCAAAGGTTCAGATGTTCAAAGGTCAGAGTTGCCCTTATTTCGTTGACCTTGCTCACAGGCGATCGAGTACTTGATAAATCCACCGATGGTGGCACGGGTGCGCCCTGCACGATAATATACGTCCTGAACCTCTGATCCCTGAACCCTTAAATCAGCCCTCTTGCTATTAGCAAGTTAATAAGTTTTACCGCATTTCTGGGTGCCTGAGCGCGCACGTGGTTGTTGAAGAAGATGGCACCCTGGCGTGAGCACCGGATCATATGTGGAATCCGTCCGTCCGCCCATTCGCACAATTCGGCATCGCTGTAGTCATAATCGAACTGTTTCTGCATGTTTCCCGATCGCCAGCCGCCGGTGTTGCGGCCGTGAAAACGGATGTAGAAAAGGTCGGGATTGGTGACAATATCGAGTTTTGGGAAAAGCCCCGGCAGTTCAGGTTCGTCGACGGCCACCAGGGCAGTGCGGCGGCGCTCCAACTCGGCAAAGACCCTATCGGTGGCCCAGGAAGCGTGGCGAAACTCAACCGCCAGAGGCAATCCGTCGAGTTCGTCCAAGAGGGCGGCCAAATAATGGCGATTTTTGGGTGCACGTATAAAAGATGGGGGAAATTGCAGTAAAATGGCCACCAGTTGCTGAGCCTGTAAAAGCGGAGCGATACCGTCCCGATACTGGGCTGCCTGGCTGCGCCACAGGTTGAGATCAATTTCATGGGTCAGGGTGCGGGTCAGTTTGGCTGCAAAGCGAAAATCATGCGGTGCATGTTGTCGCATTCGTTCAAGCACCGGCGCTTTGGGCATCTGGTACCAGGTGAAATTCAGTTCGGTGATTGCAAAGGTCTGAGCGTAAAACGCCAGCATTTTGCCTGATTTTATCCCCGGCGGATAAAACCCGGCATCGGTCCACTCGCTATATGAATAACCGCTCGTGCCGATCCACAGACGACATTCATGTTTTGGAGTTTTGTTTTCCTTCATTTGGTGTAATTCTAACCTCAGAGATGAACACATAAAAAGCTGATAGCTGGCAGTCGAACGATCAATTCCCTTTTTGATAGGAGCCACGAGCTAGGAGCCATGAGCTATTTTATCCCCTCAGGTCCACGCTGGATGCCGATGACTTTGCCCTGGATGAGGACGTCGCCAAAACCGTAATACACGGACATGAAACCCGTGTTTTCCGGACGCAGCTCAATGTGGTCGTCGTGCAGGAAAAAGCGTTTGACGGTGGCTTCCTCGTTGTTGATGAGTGCGACAATGATGTCACCATTCTGAGCATACTGACGGGGTTCGCAGATTGCCAGATCACCGTTCAAAATGCCGACGTCTTTCATCGAGTCGCCTTTCACTCGCAGCGCGAAAAGATTTTGGCCGCGATAGACAGAGGCATCCAGCACCGTCGTCCCATTCCACTCGGTTTGGGCGTACATCGGCAGTCCAGCCGTGACGCGCCCAATGATCGGTATTGCGCGCCAACGCTGCAGTGCTGCGGTTTCTTGAGCACGGTTCAAAAGGTAGACCGTGCGGCTATAGCGTCCCTCGCGTTTCACGTACCCTTTATCTTCCAGCACTTTAAGAATCTGCGCTATTGCGGCGTGGCTGACGGTCGGCGGCCGTTTGGCGCAAGCTGGGAGTTTGACCGCGTTGCATGATTTCGCGCTGGAGATAGTTTAACACACGCTGTTGTTTGTCCGTGAGTGCGGGTTGCATAAAGATCTCCGTATTGATTTCAGCCTGTTTGGTTATCGATGTTAAGATATATTCACCATAACCGTATTTAATGTAAATGTCAATGTAAAGTTTAACGTAAAATTTGTATAGTTATAGCGGTGGTCATAAATATGTTCCGTTTGGCAGATTTCCTAACAGGAGCCAATGTAATGCTTAAGGGTCTGAAATTATTATAAACATGACAACCGCTATGTTGTTGTTAGTGTTTGGTGTTTGGCTTTTCAATATACATAAACGAGAGATCCGATACACCATCGTTCCGGTTTTCCATTATTTCAAATTTGAGCGGAGCGAACTAAGATATAGAATCGGACAGTTGAATTGTGGAGGGCTAAATCAACAACCGCGACAGTCGGTTCTCACCGTAGCGCATGGGAAGGGTAATGGCCAGCAGGCTGATCGTGAATGTGATGACAAAGGATACAAGGATCCAGGCCCACGTCGCATATGTCAAAGATTTCCCCCGGATATCCGCCATAAAGAGATGGTAAACCGGGCCGGCTTCGACGCCGATCACCAGAGCGATATATCCGGCACATACGATCATGAATATCAGTCCACCAAAACTGGTCACCGTCTGAGTTGGATTTTCAGCTTTGAAATCCGGATAGGCCGCTCCGAAGCCGATGCCCATGGCGACAATACCCGGTACGAGCAAAAAGACGGTGATGGTTGAAAGCACCATCATGAAAGGAGTTACCTGAAGGAGTAGGTTGGTCGTGATGACTAGTATTTCCGATAGGATAAGTAACGGTACGTAATAAATAAAAAACTTTATCCATAAAAAGGACCGCAAGGAAAGGGGTGACGATTTAACTAACCAAAATGCTTGCCGTTCCAAACTCACGGCCGGATAGGCAAAACGGGCTGAAAAGGCCGTCAGGACAAACAGTGCCAATCCCATGTTCATAAAGGCCAATAGATTTTGCAGGTAAACGGTTTTTATCGGTGATTTGTCGAGGGGAAGTACTTTGAAATTGTAAATATATATGATCACCAGGGCGGCAATCAAAAATAGCTGAGACCATTGTGTCTGGTCCCGCAAAAATGTTTTGATTTCCTTGACGGTAAACGATTTTACAGGCCCCGGTAAAAAATTGAAATATTGTCCGTCTGTTAGACGATTTTTAAACAACCGGGACGCAGCGGTTTGGGTTTTTGAAAACCCTTTAAAATACATTGCATCGGCGACCACAACCAGAAAAAAAACCATCGTAGCGGCAAAACTCCAGGACAAGGCCGTGTGAAATAATCCGTCGCTGAACGTTCCCGAAAGGCCTGCCCGGATGCTATCATAAGCCCATGTGCTGGGCAGAAACGGTGATGAAGGTGTCTGCAGTGAGGTGATATACACCATTACAGTGTCAAAAACCTCCGGATCCACCAACAGCTCCGGCCGTGACAGGCGTATGGCCAAATAGATCACCACAAAAAACAAAATTCCCAGCAAGATAAATATACTTTTCAAGCGGGTTGCCGGAATCAATATAACTGCGATTACCACCATTAGGGTGCTGATCGCGGATGCATTAACAATCAGGGGTACCAGAGCCATGAGGGTGTTCGCATAATAAAAGGCCCCGCTGTGATAGACGATGCCGTAGGCGCAAAATATTGGAAGGGTGAAGATGATGACCATCCATGAACTTTCAACCGTGCTGTCGATCCAACGGGCAATAAATATCTTGTAGCTGGGAACCGGCATGGCGTGGACCAGCATCAGATCACGTGAAAGATAAAGCTTGGATAGAGATGTCAGGATGCTACTAAAAATTAAGAGGGCAAAGGAAACAATCAGGATCATCGACAGCAGCTTATATCCCAGGATATCGCCGACTTCCTCGATTCCCCTGAAATAGCTAAGAATCCGTAGCGAAACAACGAATACAGCGCACCAGAAAATCGCACCGATGGATGCGAAAAAGAATAGTTTAAGTTTGCTGCCGCACCGGGAACGCCGGCGTAACCTGCGGTTTGTCAGTGGCCAGATGCGCGGTTTTAATAGAGTTAGAATATCGTTCATCAGTTGGCGGTGTTCGTCAGGCTTAAAAAAACGTGTTCAAGATCCGCATGGGTCACTTTGGCCTCGCGCTGCAGATCCGCTGTTGTGCCGACGGCAATCAGCCGGCCGCTGTTGATGACGCCAATGCGATCGCAGGTATCTTCGGCAACTTTTAAGGTGTGAGTCGACATGAATACCGTGGCGCCTTTGCGGGCCAGGCGCTGCAGCAGATCTTTCACCATTACGATCGCTACCGGATCAAGCCCCACCATGGGTTCGTCTACGACGATCACTTGCGGATCATGAAGCAGCGCTGCCGACATAATCAAACGCTGCTTCATACCATGGGAATAGGATTCGATTAGTTCATCGGACCAATCGGCGAGTGAAAACATTTCCAGGTTTTCTTTGGCCTTAACGGCATAGACATTCTCCGGCACACCGTAAAGATCAGCCGTGAATTTTAGGAATTCTTTTCCGGTTAGTTTTTCGTATAGATATGGGCGATCCGGGATAAAGCCGATCTTGCTTTTGGCAAGTTGTGGCTGTTTTTGCATATCGATGCCGGCAATGGAAACCGTTCCTGCAGTGGGTTCTAAAATCCCACCGATCATTTTTATGGTGGTGGTTTTGCCCGCTCCGTTGGGTCCGATAAATCCGAATACTTCACCTTTTTTTATTGTAAGATTCAGATTATCTACGGCTAGAAAATCGCCATATTTTTTAGTCAAATTGGTAAGTTCGATCATAATTGCCACTCAACTTAGTTTAATATTTTTAAATCTATGGTGCCGATGATTCCGATTAAGTCGAGCTGTTGTCGCGGAGATCCGGTAACCAGCCGGATATGACTAACGTCGGCCGGCAACTGCCCGAACAGGGAGTCAACAGTTACCCAGCGACCCAAATAGACCAGGTTCCAGGCATGATAGTAAAACCGTTCCTTTAGGTAGACCAGGCCGGCTTCCACCCGGCAGGGAATTCCGGACGCCCTTGCCAGAGCTGCCAGCAGTACAGCGTGCTCATTGCAATCCCCGACACGATGTTCAAGCGTCGAGAGCGCATCCGGCAGTGAAAGTACGGGTCGTTTCCGGATATGCTGATGAACCCAATCGACCAGTTTACGCGTTTTTTGCAATGGATTTGTCTGATTCCCGACGATTTTCCGGGCCAGCGAAATAATTTTTTGATCCTCGGACTGGATAAATGGCTCCGGGCGTAGAAAGATCTTTTCAAGAATATCCAAATTCGATGGATCAATTGCGTCGGGCAGATTCGCCAGACTCTCTTTTTGAATTGTCAGAACGCTGTCTTTGAATGTCTGCCGACCCCCTTCGAGCTGGACATGTTCATTGGCAACCCCGCTGATTTCTACTCTCAACGTGGATAACTGCTCCGGATTTGCAAGCACAACATTGGACGCCACCGAAGCGGTTCGGGTGAGGTCTTCACTGGCTCGCAGTTCAAGTCCGGCCAAGGCATCGCTGCGAGTCGTTTTTTCAAGATGGATGCCTAATATTCCTTTTTCTTTTAATACATCGCCGTTTTCCCCGATCCAAGCAATTTGGTTGGCTCCCTTAAAATTCAGCATAACTTTGGTAGCAATTTGGTTGGCTCCCATGATTTGAATGTCTTCTTTACCGATAACCTCGACGATGACCGGTGCTTGTCCCATGCTTGCCGGGTCAAAAATTCCAAAGGTGTATTTATCCCCTGTGTCGAGTCTGGTCGATGCTATCGCCGCTGTGATTCCAGCCATGAGATAAGGTCTCTTTTTGATCCGAATGTCATATTTGCGGCTATCTCCGGCACTTGTAGTTCGAACTTTCAATACGTCATCAGACACATTGCCGCTGACTGTGAAACTGAAGTGCCCGGAATTTATTTCAAAATCAAATCCTGCCAGACTAAAGTCGGCGTTAAGTTGTCCCTGAGTTCTCAGATTTATATTCTGTACCATGCCCATGGTATTGATACGCATGAATGTTGTTTCTTGCAGACGGTAGCCGTTATCTGCCGGGGAAAATATCGAGTGCGAGAATCCGATTTTGCGTTCATTTTGCAGAATATTCATCCAGGTTTCTTTGCTGTGCGGTGTTTCAATCTCGGAAATGGATAGGGTTTTGGGGCGATACAGAAGCTTATCCATCAAATCAAGGCGGATTAAAAAAAGAAACACAAATACCAATGCCGTGACGGTTGCCGTGATCACGAATGGTTTGTTTTTATACAACGACATAACGTGTGTCGGTTCCTAAGCCGTTTTCGGTTGGAAGTTGCCCTGGGTGAGCGTTGCCGGTCGATTTAAGAAATTATAGAAGCCGATGCTATTCCCATTTCTGAGTGCGGAATTTTCACAAAAAAGGCCGGGCAACTGAGCTGTCCAGCTTTTAACATCATATCATTAAAACCCAATTTCGTATATGATTAAACCGACCAAATTGAATACATACCGGTAGGTTAATAGAGCATTGGCGCCGGCGACCAAACGGTACGAATCATTGAGGATCTGGGTGTCAAGTTATCTGACATCAGCCAAATAGTCAGTACCCACAGTGACTGCGATCATAATGGAATTAATCGGAAAACGGTATCCAGCGACGGATTATTTGTTTCAGTTTTCCGTCCTCGTTAGCCGTTTTAAGAAAATTATTTGCGGATGCTAAAAGACCTGTATCACCTTTTCTTATCCCCCAGGCCAAGTACTCCTCGGTCAACAGAGAATACAACGGTGTTAACCCATTGGTTTCATTTTCGGAACCCAACCACAGGATTATTGGCGCATCGTGAACAAACATATTTATTTTCTTGTCTAACAATGCCTTGACTGCCTCTTTGGAGTTGTCGAACGAAATCTTTTTAACCCGACCGAATTGTTTTTCGACAAAATATTGGCCGGTTGTATTTTTTATGGAACCGATAGCGGAGCTTTTGGTGATTGAAAAAAACCCGGTTTTAAAAAGAGCGGAATCCTCTCTGCGAATCAGCGCCATCTGTCCGCTTCTGAAATATGGATTGCTGAATGCAACTCTCACTTCTCGCAGACGAGTGATTGTCATACCCGACATAATGATATCAATTCGGTTTGCCAACAATGCCGGTATCTGATCCTTCCACTCGAGCTCGACAAAATGAAGGGATTTTTCAAGATATATAGCAAATTCCCTCGCAAGATCCGCTTCCAATCCGACGACTTTGTTGCCTTGCTTAAAGATAAGAGGCGGAGCGTGGGGCGATATACCCACCCTCAATACATTTGCATCAGGCACAGGTGCAGATGGTGCCGATGCCTGCTGTGCGGTGGAGGTGCATCCGGTAAGCCCCACCAAGCTCATGCAGCATGCCGTCAGTACCAAGAGTACAAATTTGCTTAATTTGCCGACCATACCTGTATGTCCTTTCAATGATATTATTTTCAGAGATCTCGTTAAACGAAGGAGTTCACCTGATTTCATCTATGCCCGTTGCCGGTCCGGTAACAACCGTCTGAATGGGGTTCTCATTGACAACCAGCCGGAAAATATCCGGACGAGCGTAATGCCCAATCACATCAAAATCAAATTTGCTTCTGGCGATCTCCTTTAAATCGAGTTCGGCTAGGAGCATGCCTTCTTGACCATAGAGTGGTCCGGACAAAATATCGCCCAGCGGGGATATGATGACACTGCCCCCCCGGCACATCACATCCGGCTGTTCGTCCAACTCCTTCAATCCCTCTAAATTGGTCGGGTACATATCCTTTGTGACAAACTGGTTGCATCCCAACACAAAGCAACGACCCTCGCACGCAATATGGCGCAAGGTTGCCTGCCAGGTGTCACGCGCGTCGGCCGTGGGCGCCAAATACAGATCGACGCCTTTGCTGTACATAACCATTCTGGCAAGAGGCATATAGTTTTCCCAACAGATTAATCCTCCGATTTTGCCAAACTCTGTATCGATTACCGTTAAGGTGCTGCCGTCTCCTTCCCCCCAAATGAGACGCTCAGCCGCCGTTGGTTTGAGTTTGCGATGTTTTCCGATGATCTGTCCATCCGGGCCAAAGTAAAGCAGAGTGCAGAACAGAGTACCTTTACTGAGTTGGGTATCGCGTTCGATGATGCCGATGGCCAGATATACTTTTGCCTTCCGGGCGGCTGCCGCCAATATTTCAGTGGCGGGGCCGGGAACCTCAACGGCATTTTCCCAGTAGCGCAGCCAAAGCTGACGACCTGCCAGGCTCCGATTTCCGACCACCGTCCCAAAGGTTAGCCCGCGAGGATATGCCGGTATGAATGCTTCCGGCAGAAGGATCAATTTCGCGCCTTTCTCAGCCGCGTTTTCGATCAACTCACAGGTCTTCTCTACGGTGGCCTCGCGGTTGAATAATACCGGAGCAGCCTGAATGACTGCTACAGTGAGCGCTTGGATATTGTTCGACATGTGTTCTCCCAAAATTTTGAGGGCATATGCTGAAACGAGAGGATAATTTTTTGAAGAAAAAGGCCCACTTTCCTTGAAAAAAAAGTACGATTCGTCACTTCTCATCAGCACGACAAATTGTTTTTAGGTGGTGCTAAAAAGGCATTGAATCCGTATCATGCTTACTTTTTTAAAGTCAAGAATAACAAAAACCAATAGTTTTTGCTTGACACTGTTAATTTTATTCGCAATATAATATCTCAGTCCCGTAATTTAGGGGTATCACCTTGCTACCATCCCTAAAACGGTTGCTGGATATAGAGGTCACCAGGACGCGTGATTTACCTTGTCGAAAATGAGCTTCAGTCAGGTGTTGATGCAGAGTCAAAAATGACTTTGCTTTTTTTATTGTTAAAGGGACACATAAGAGGGGTATTATAAAAGCAGTAGTTTAGGAGTTTCAGTCTATGCCGCAAGGAACAGTAAAGTGGTTTAACAACAAGAGAGGTTGGGGCTTCATAGTTAAAGAAGACGGTGAAGAAATTTTTGTCCACTATTCGGCAATCAAGGGGGATGGATTCAAATCCCTGAACGAGGGTGAACGGGTGCAGTTTGAAATTGAGGAGGGCGACAAGGGCCCTGCCGCAGCGAATGTTGAAAAATTATAAACGGCATCGCTCAAACTCACGTGCTGTATTGCGATCCTAAAAAATAATCGTTATTGCGACGATCAGGTTCATCAGAAACCGTAGGTTTCGATAGTACACAATAAGATTGATCGACCACTCGTCGTATTGCAGCGGATAGATGCGGTGAGCTTTGCGGCCTGGAACGATTTTTGCGTTCGGATAGCGTGCGAAACTGCTTATCCGTCAGGATGAACACTCTTGGTTGAATATGGTTTTCAACCGTTGCAATTCTCTTTCCGCTTCGGTAACCATTTCTTCAATGATGTCATTTAACGGCTGGATTTTGTCGACGAGCCCGACCGATTGTCCTGCCATGAGCGACCCCCTGGCGACATCCCCGTCTATGACGGCCCGACGTAACGCACCGACCCAGAACTCTTCAACCTTAAATTGGGCTTCCAAACGATCGATAAGATTCTCATCCAGTTTGTTTAATAATTCCAGTTGAAGTCTAGCGAACTCAATGCTGCCTTCGTTTTTTAGCGCCCGCACGGGGATAACCGGTAAGCGGCTATCAAACTGGGGGGTGGCAATGGCATCTTTGGCCTTTGCTTTGCGAAAGGTTTCTTTGAACTTAGGATGGGCAATGCATTCCTCTGCCATCACAAAGCGGGTTCCCATCTGAATTCCCGCCGCCCCCATCATCAAGAGATGCGCCATCATGCGGCCTGTGGCAATGCCTCCGGCGATGAAGATCGGCACGGTATCCACATTAAAAAGAATTTGCTGGATCAACACCGACAACGCCACCGGTCCGATGTGACCACCGGCTTCCAAACCTTCCAGTATCAGGGCATCTGCTCCACGTTCGATTAATTTGTGGGCCAAGGCTGCCGTTGGGGCGAAACAGATTATTTTTGCACCGCAGCGTTTAGCTTTTCTGATTTCGCTTTTTCGCGGGATGCCACCGGCAAACACAACCACCGGGCAGCCGAGTTTACACACCAAGTCAAGTTGACCGTGATATACCGGAGCCAGGGTAATGAGGTTGACCCCAAATGGGCCTTCCGTTAATTCGCCGGTTTCAACAATCTGCTTTTCAAAGACGTCAACAGGCGTGTTCCCACCGGCCAAAAGCCCGAATCCGCCGGCGTTTCCTATGGCGCTGACAAGTTGAGGGTCACTGACCCATGTCATCGCACCGCACATAATGGGATATTTGCAGTTCAAAAACGCTCTACCTCTTTCAAAGAATGTATCAATTAACATGAATGCTTTTTTTTCCTTTTAGTTTTCGGCTAGCCCGGGTCAGTATGACCGGATTTCAATAATTCCTTGGCATGTTCGAGAGTGGTTTCGGTGATGTCTTCTCCAGCCAGCATTCTGGCGATTTCTTTAAATCGATCCTTATCGCTCAGCGGGCGTATGGCCGTTAGTGTTCTGCCCTCAATAACCTGCTTAAAGATGGTGAAGTGATGGTCTGCGAATTTCGCAATCTGCGGAAGATGGGTGATACAAATGACCTGATGATGTTTTGCCAACTCACACAATTTACGCCCCACGGCCTCGGCTGTTCCACCGCCGATCCCGGCATCGACCTCATCGAATACGACGGTTTCCACCGAGTCGGTTTCCGCCAAAATGGCTTTTAATGCCAACACCACCCTGGATAATTCCCCACCGGATGCAATGCTGGCGAGCGGTTTCAAATCTTCTCCGATATTGGGGGCCATCATAAAGACAGCGCGATCAATACCGGTTTCCGAAAGAATCTGCTCACCGGCCTTCAGATACGCCTCAACGTTTTCTTTTGGCGACAAGGTATGAAGCGCGACGTCAAAGTTCGTTTGGACCATTTTAAGGGATGCAAGCTCCTGGATAACTCTCTGTCTGAAAACAGCGGCTGCTTTTTTTCGTTTCCTGGAAAGCGTAAAAGCAAGCTCTTGGCATCTATGGTTCAACTCGGAGAGTTGGTTTTTTATTCGTGCAATTCCTTCGCTAATGTTCTCAACATTAGAAAGTTCCTGCTCAATCCTATCCAGTTGCGCTAGCACGGCGTCCAGGGATCCACCGTATTTGCGTTTGAGTTTGTTGAGCGTATCCAGTCTCTCCTCAACCTCCTCAAGTCGCTGTTGGTCGATCTGTATCAGTTTCAGATAGGATTGGAGTTCATGGACAGTGTCCTCGATCTGGTACGAGGATTCGGCTAGGGTGTCGGTGTTGGCTTTAAGTTGCGAATCAATTTGGCCGGCCCGTTCGAGATCTCTCTTTACTTCCAGCAGCCGTTCAGTGACGGATCCTGCGGCGCCATAAAGTTCTTCGATGCTGTTGTAAACAATTTGGTAGAGAACCTCGGCATTTTTCAAGCGCAACCGTTCCTGCTCCAACTCAGCATCCTCTCCCGGCCTGATGCCGGCCTCTAAGATTTCTTTTTTTTGAAATTGCAGCAGTTCAAGATGTTCAGTTTGTCGGTCACGAATAGTATTTAATTCTTTAAGCTCACTAATTAATGGAAGTATTTGATAGTAGTGATCATGCACCTGCTGACGCAGGGACATTAGGCTACCGAACTGATCGAGAATCAGTAAGTGTTGGTCCTCCTTCAGCAGATTCTGGTGGGCATGCTGACCGGAAATGCTGGCCAGGTTTTCGGTAATTGAACTTAAAAGCTGAACGGTTGCCAGGCGTCCGTTGATATACGCCCTGTTGTTGTCGGAGCGGGCGATGATTCTGCGTATCAGCAAGTCTTCTTCAGGATTATATCCCTGATCAGACATGTTTTCTGCAACCTTGCTGGTAACTGGAATCTTAAATAATGCTTCCAATTCGGCGGAATCTGCACCGGTGCGGACTAGATCCGCCGATGCACGACTCCCTAGCAGCAGATTGACAGCATTGAGAATGATGGATTTCCCGGCACCTGTTTCGCCGCTTAAAATGGTGAGACCATCGGAGAAGGCAATTTGCAAATCGTCAATGATGGCAAAGTTGCGAATTGAAAGTTCTTTTAGCATCGAATTTGGAATTTGTTTCGTAACACCAGTAACCTAAAAAAGGGAACCCATCCGTATCCAACACGACGGATAACGGACGACTCTCAACGGACACAATCGAGTTAAATCTGCCCTTTTTTATTATACCCAGGAAGATGGCTTGCCGCGATCTCTGGCAGGGCAACCGACAAGTGGCATTAAAATGGCACACTGGACAATTTTTGTAAAGAATCTTGTCCTCAGACAGTCACCCATCCACCAGGCGGGTTACCGTCAACGCCTGCTCCAAGAGACGTCACTTGGGCTTTGTAGGTAACCCAATAAAAATTTTTTTGTAAAATGGAAGCATCAATCAAAATGGCTCAACGGTCCTCCCAGGTGATCGACCCACATGTCAACGAAGACGTCATATTCAGCGGTTCCCTTGAGAATTGGAACGCATTGAATCCCGGCTTTGGTAAATATTGATTTCCAGGAGTCCTCTTCATCACCGGCCATGTCGTTTTTGGCGTGGTCACCTGCTACGGACATAAATGGCATCAAATACGCTTTCTTGATTTTCTTTTTAAGCAACATGTCTTTAATGTCATCGACATTGGGGTAACCCTCCACCGTGCCCATGAAAATGTTGTGGTCCTTGAGCTGAAGTTGAAACATCAGGGCTGCATAGAATGCGTTAGACGGATGATGGGTGCCATGACCCATCAATACAACGGCGTCGCTATTTTTGCGCTCTTTAGGGATAGTTGTTAAAATTGCATTCACGGCGCGTTGCATGTCGTCTTGGGTGGCCAGCAAGGGGTACCCGAGAATAATACGCTGAAACCCGCCCATAATCTTGAACGCGCCAACCGTTCGTCGTAAATCATGGTATTCATCTCCGCCGATGGTGTGCAGCGATTGAACCGCCACGTGGGTAAATGCTTCATCCATCATTTTGGCCAGGGCCACTTCAGGTGAATCCAGTTGTATGTCCTGTTTCGCCATTTTTTTACGAATTATGGTGGAGGTATAAGCCCAGCGTACGGGTATGCCGGGGTAAGCACGTTTGACCTTTTTGTCGATGTTTTCAAACGATACCTGGGCGCTGGCTTCACTGGATCCGAAGGCCACCAATAAAATCCCCACCTTTTTAGTCGCTTTGTGCCCGTGATCAACGGCCCATGCAGCTGCGCACAGACAGATGGTTATCAAAATAGTGAAAAACGAAATCAGATGTCTTTTTCTCATTTATGAATCCTCCTTTAACATTGGCAATCAGATTTTTTGGTTAGTCTCCGTACGCTGTCGAGCGCTAAAATTCAACTGCAGCACGAATGCCTGGGATAACGCCGTCGATATCATTGCCGTCGGTGTCGTACTTGTCCTGGATGTACTGCACATCCGCGGTAACAGCAAAATAATCATGGAGCACAAAGCGCCAGTAAACCTCAGCTACCTGAGTGTATTCAAAGTCACTGTCATCGGCACCGTTTAAGTAGGCATAACCGATACCGATGTTGTCGTCCTCGCGCCCATACCACTTGCCGCTGATGTTCACACCGCCCGACAAAAAGTGGTCATAATTTATCAGGGCGTTGTCGTCCTGCCAACCAAATCGAATCCACGCACCAAAAATGTCACCGAGTTCTTGGTCAAACGACAGAAATGCAGCCAACCGATGTTGTTTTTTGCCATTCTTATCGAAAAACTCTTCGCTGGTGCCTTGGCCGATCACGCGGTAGTTACCTTCTCCCAGCGATGTGTTCAGTTTGTAGCCGATTTGGCCGCCAAAAAAGTTAAAATTGTTGCCGTCGTCATTTTCACCGACATTCATGCCCACTGCCGTGAAATCCCAGTTTCCGATTTCCCATTCCACCGACCCGCCGATATCATAGGAAGGGGCAAATCCATTGGAGGCATTCACCAAGGCCGCATTCATAAACTGGGTGTACTCATCGTTTGAGTAGGCATTTTCGTCGATGTAATCGGTGGCGTCGATGATGCCGCCGGTCAGGCCCAGGGCGATGTGATCTGAAAATTCAAAGGTGTGCTTGTACCAGGCCGTCAGCAGATAGTCCCGGTTGCGGCCGTTGATGTCCTTGACGTCATCTTCGAGGTCTGCGGCCCAGGGAGCCAGATTGAAATCGGTGACACCGTTGATTCCGTTACCGGCGGCAAACCCAAACTTTGTAAAGATTTCATCCCTTTCGGTGGGCCGAAAGCTTACCTCCGGCTGGAAGGGCAGGGCTCCGCGGCCTTTATCGTCTATATCATTTCCCGTCTGATACTGATAGGCACCGGCCAGTACGCCACCGATGGAGAATTTATCCGTGAGGTCATATCCAAAAGCGGTTGAATAGATGACTAAAATTAACATTATTAAACTCAACACAATTCCGCCCAAGTTTTTCATGATCATAATTTCCCCCCAATCTCTGCACCTATTTTTCTTCTAAAAGGCAGAAGAAAAAGCTTAATTACCTCGCTTCAAAGCGACGTTAACCCCAATGCGATATAATTCTTCACGTCTAAACACTATTTCAATTTCACCCCCTTTCCTAATCTCAGCGTTATGAGCTCAGTCTTTTTTTGTAAATTGAACCAAAAAAAAGCCCTTCAAACCATAATGGCTTGAAGGGCTGCACCCAGTTTTCTTAACCCTTGGCGTCTGTAAACTGAACCCGTACCCACGCAGAAATCCAGCTCAGTATTGGCAAGGCAGGTCTTCTGGCTTCCCCACCCGTTCAGCGGCCTTCCCATCTCGTTACGACAAAACAGTGACACCCAAGGCTGAGCAGGTTCCTTTTCTTTATTTGAAAAGGGCGGGGTTACAGCGGCGGGACCGCTCCCGATTTCAACGGGATTCCCTATTAAGCATACGCACCTTTTGCTTCTCAATAAATGAGAGAATATATCGTTGTCAAGAAATAAATTCCAATTTCATGAATGCCCCCGTTGTTCACAAATAGCAATGGCTGCAAAAAAACTCATGATAACATTTAATTATACATAGCGTCTTAAATATAACAGCATAGTCATGGTAAAGCCTTACAAAAGCCGGAAACATAAAAAATTACAATGCTGCAAAACTTATGACGCTAGGTATAACTGATTCAATCCATGTCTCTCAACCTGTAAGGTCGAGCCACAAGAATCGATAGGAATCCAATTCGAGCTTGTCATCGATTGCAATCCTTTGGCCGGTGACTAGATCCATGCAATCCCCTGCGTTCCCGAAAGCTGCCCCATAGCCCGCCGCTGCAGATTGGGGGTGGTGCGAAAAATTGTTGACCACCAGAATGCGCTGGGTATCGTTCCGGCGTAAATAGCCGAACAGATGGGCATTGCCGGTTTCGATTACCTCCATACCGCCGTTTTTAAAGGCCGGCGCCGCCTTGCGCAGCTCGATCAACCGTAGCATTTCATTGAAAAAGCGCCACTCCAGTGTGTCTTGATCAATCAGATCCTCCCGCGTTTCCCAACGCCGCTTGCACCGGTGCACCCAACGGTTGTCATTAGCTTTGGCGGGATTGGAAAGAAACGTGTAATCGTTGAGCATGCCCAATTCATCGCCTAGATAAATCAGAGGTATTCCACCGATACTGAGCATGATGCTCCGTAGTAAATTGATGCGCCGGACGGCCAATTCGATCTGTTGGGAATCTTCGTCTTTCAATGCCTTTTCGAGTCCGGCCAATGAAGCCAGGGTGCCGGAGATTCGCAGGTCGCCGTTATCCGGGTTGAATTGAAACGGAAGGCCCCTGGCAAAGGAATCGGGGTAGTTTCCGGTGTAAAAGCTGTTTAGATACTTGCGGTGGCCGATTGGATCGATTCCGATGCTGCGGGCCTCGTCATCGTCGAAGGTCCAGCCGATGTCGTCATGGCAGCGCAGGTAGTTCACCCACGAGCAGTCTTCCGGGATCCGGCCGCGACGCCGCATGGCACTTGAAATGAATTTAACTTCTCCGGTAGCCAATGCTTCCCACACCAGCGCCATCAGCAACGGGTTGTAGGAAAGTTGGCATTCCTCGGAATGGATGTATTTGAGCACTTCATCCGGATGCACGATGGCTTCCGACTTGAAGAGCAGGGCCGGGGCGGCAATGCGTGCCAGCGCGTTAAAGGCACGAATTATTTCGTGCGCTTCAGGCTGGTTTTCACAATCGGTGCCGAGGCGTTTCCAGATGAAGGCTACGGCGTCAAGACGCAGGATCTCGACGCCTTGGTTGGCCAAAAAAAGCATTTCTTCGGCCATGGCACGAAACACTTCGGGGTTGCCGTAATTCAGGTCCCACTGGAAGCTGTTGAAAGTCGTCCAGACCCACTTCCGGGCCTCTTCGCACCAGGTGAAACTGCCGCGTCGAGATGTGGGGAAAATGTCGCGCAGATGCCGCTGATACTCTTCCGGCAGCCGACGGTCGGGAAACATGTGGTAGAACGCCTGGTAGTCCGGGTCGCCGGATTTGGCCCGCCGGGCCCAAATGTGTTCATCGGAGGTGTGATTGAAAACGAAGTCGAGGACCAAGCTTATCCCCTCGGTCTTGAGATTTCGGGTGAGCTGCGCCAGTTCCTGCATCGTACCGATGTCGGGATTGACGGCCCGGTAGTCGCTTACCGCATAGCCGCCGTCGTTGTCGCCGTGGGGAACGGAGAAGAGCGGCATCAGGTGCAGGTAGGTCAGTCCGAGTTTTTTGAAGTAGGGGATGTGTTCGTGAAGTTTTGCCAGATTGTCGCTGAAGAGGTCCACATAGAGCACGCCGCCCACCATGGTCTGGGATGTGTACCACTGGGGATAAACTTCACGGGCTTTATCCAGGAGTTTCAAGTCCATCGGCCGTTCGAACCAGCTTTGCGCCAGTGTGAACAGCACTTGCTCGAGGGTGAAAAAAAAGTCATACTGCCAACCGTAAACCCTTTGAAGGTGGGAAAACAGCCGTTCCCATTCTTGGTGCAACCTTCTCTGAAACGATTGCCAGTAAACCGGTTCTGCCAGGATTTCGGCCTTAAACCTGTCTTCGATACGCGGTAGCAGTCGTTTCAGAGATTTGGCAGCATGTATGCTTATCCATCCTTTATCAGCCATATGTGGAAAGATCCCTTCAGTTCGATTTACCTGAAAGTATAGCGCATATCCATTCGACGTCAACCGTCCCCGGAAATAGGGGGCAGCGCATTTTGCAGATTGCACAATTGCAAAGACGCACCTTTTTGGCACAATTAATGATAAATTCCGCAATACCAACGATTTACAATCTATCCATTCTGAATTGAACTCACGCCGCAATGTGCTGTCAGTTACCAATCTGTTTTCATCCCGGTTTATCGCCTCCCGATTTTAAAGAACTCGCGGTAGATCTGACCCGGCGCCAGGATGATTTCGGCGGCCACACTTAGTCCGTCCGAATCCTTTATCTTTTGACATACCGATTACCTTTTGATAATAGAAAAGCCGTCGAAATGTTAGGGGAAGATATTTCCGCAAATCGTTAACCCATAAAAAGGAGGGATGACCTATGTTGAAAAAAATCGGGGTAATTTTGACTTTGATCGTTTTTTTAGGCACCGGCACAGCTCTGGCGGCGCCCAAATCCGGGGGAACATTGATCTGGGGGCGCGGGGGGGACAGTGTCGGGTTGGATCCGGCCTATGAAACCGACGGCAATTCCTTTCAGGTATGTGACAACATTTACGAAGCGCTGGTTGCCTACAAGGATGAATCTACCGACCTGGAACCCGGCTTGGCCGAATCCTGGCAGATTTCTTCGGACGGCAAAACCTATACCTTTAAACTGCGCGAGGGCGTCAAATTCCACGACGGCACGCCTTTCAACGCCGATGCGGTGGTTTTTTCCATCGGCCGCATGATGAAAGAACGCCAGGTAAAATTCTTCGGCAAAGGCTGGGACATCCCGGCTCAGGAGCGCACGCCCGAGTACTGGGTATCCATGGAAATGGATGATACCATTGGCTCTATCGAAGCCACGGGTGAGTACGAAGTGGTTTTCAAACTCAAAAGAGTCGAGGCACCGTTTCTGGCCAACATGGGTATGGACTTTGCCGACATCATCAGCCCGACGGCCTTCATGAAAAACCCCAAGGAGTTTCTGCGCAATCCCGTCGGGACCGGTCCGTTCAAATTCGTCAAATGGGTCAAGGACGATCAAATTGTCCTGGAAAAAAACAAGGACTACTGGGACAAATCCGCCGGCCCCTATCTGGACAAAGTGGTTTTCCGTTCCATTCCCGAAAATTCGGTGCGTTTTTTGGAACTGAAGGCCGGCAGCATCCATGCTTGCCAGTTTCCCAACCCGGCTGATATTGAACTTGCAAAAAAGGATCCAAATATCAAACTCGTTTCTCAGCCGGGCATGAACATCGGCTACCTGTCTTTCAACCACACCAAGGAACCCTGGAAGAGCAACCTGCACCTGCGCAAGGCCATCGCGCATGCCATCAACCGCCAGGCCATCGTGGACAATCTTTACCAGGGTATGGGACAGGTCGCCAAAAACCCCATTCCACCCACCATGTGGGGCTACAACGAACAAGTCCCCGGATTTAAATACGATCCGGAGCTGGCCAAGGCTGAGCTGGCCAAAGCCGGATTCCCGGAAGGCAAGGGTTTACCGGAAATTACTCTGTGGTCCATGCCGGTCCCCAGACCCTACAACCCGGATGGACTCAAAATCGGGGTAGCTATGGCAGCCGACCTGGCCAAAATCGGCATCAACGCCCGGGTGGTCAGCTTCGAATGGGGAACCTATCTGAAGCGCCAGCGCGAGCAACCGGAGGATATGGATCTGTTTCAGCTGGGCTGGACCGGCGATAACGGCGACCCGGACAACTTCCTGTCGGTTCTCTTCGATGGGTTGGCATCGTCTTCGGTCAGAACCCAGTGGCACAACGAACAGTACCACAACCTGATGTTGCAGGGAAAACAGACTGTCGACCAGGGCAAACGGGCCGAGATCTATAAAACAGCGCTGAAGCTCATCTACGACGAAGTGCCGGTGATCAGCGTGGCACACTCCACGGTCATCACACCGGTTAGAAATGAAGTGATGGATTTCAAGCAACATCCAACAAATTCACAACGCTTTAAAAATGTCTGGCTGAAGTAGAAAAATACGATTGTTTTACGTGCTGAGAAAAGGGAAAGAGGAACAGCCTCTTTCCCTTTTTTGTTTACACCCCGTTTTTTTTAGTATAGGAATTGAATGCTTAACGCTCAACGTGCCCTGAACAGCATTAGATGAACAAATGATTATAGTAATCCTGTAATAACCGCGCATACCCAAATATCGTAATGCTGGCTTACATCATCCGAAGAATATTGGTACTTGTCCCTACCCTGCTGGGCGTATCCATTCTGGTGTTTCTGATGTTACACCTCACACCGGGTGATCCCGCTGAACTGCTGATGGGAGAGCGGGCCTCGGAAGAAGCGTTGCAGGAAATACGGGAGCATCTGGGGCTCGATAAACCACTGTATGAACAATACGGATTGTTTCTCAAACAGCTGATGCAGGGCGATTTGGGAGAAACCATCTGGACGCGCCAGAAAGTCTGGATCGAGGTTAAACAGCGATTTCCGGCCACCATCGAGCTTTCCATTGTGGCCTTGCTCATCAGTTGCTTTGCCGGCATGATTCTCGGCATTATTTCTGCCACCAAACAATACTCCATATTCGATTACCTGAGCATGCTCGGGGCCCTGGTGGGAGTCAGTATGCCCATTTTCTGGTTGGGTCTGGTTTTTATGCTCATCTTTGCCCTCAACCTGGGCTGGCTCCCTATGTCGGGCCGGCTGAGCGTCGGCGTCGAGCTTGAAACCATCACCAACCTCTACATTCTGGACGCGATTTTAACCCGCAACTGGGCGGCACTGCGGGATGCGCTCTGGCATATTATCATGCCGGCGGTAACCCTGAGCACCATTCCGACGGCTATTGTCGCCCGCATGACCCGCTCTTCGATGTTGGAAGTGCTGCGCCAGGATTACATCAAAACCGCCAAGGCCAAAGGACTTTCACAGTTTATCGTCATTTTCAAACATGCGTTGCGCAATGCGTTGATTCCGGTGGTCACCACCATCGGCCTTCAGTTCGGCGTGCTTCTGGGTGGGGCTATTCTCACAGAAACCATCTTTGCCTGGCCCGGCGTGGGCAAGTGGATGTATGACGCCGTGATGCAGCGGGACTATATGGTCATCCGCAGCGGCACGCTGTTTATTGCCACGATCTTTGTCATAATAAACCTTTGCGTGGATGTCATGTATGCCGTCATCAACCCCAGAATCAGTGTGAAATAGCCTAGTGTTGTGTATTTCGTATTTCGTCATTTGCAGACACGCTTCAAAAAACCAAACGCTGAATACTGAGCCCAGTCTAATATGAACACCCAAAAGCCTAAAAAAAATCCGGAAGACCGGCACCCATTTTTGGACCAGGTCAGCCAGCTGTGGCGCAACAAAACCGCCGTGCTGGGTCTGGTGATCATAACGATTTTTATTCTGAGCGCCATCTTGGCCCCTTATCTGACCCCTCACAATCCGATTGAAACATCCCTTTACGATCAACTCAAGCCGCCGGTGTGGCATGTGAGCGGTAGCTGGAAAAATATCCTGGGCACCGATGACCTGGGTCGGGATATCCTCTCGCGACTGATTTACGGCGCGCGGGTCTCATTGGTCGTAGCGGTCATCAGCGTCGGTCTGGCTTTTTTAGGCGGCACGCTGCTGGGTTGCATCTCCGGCTATTACAAAGGGTGGCAGGACAGCCTTATCATGCGTTTCATGGATATTATTCTGGCCTTTCCTTACATCCTGCTGGCCATTGTGGTGGTGGCCTACCTCGGGCCCAGTCTTCAAAACGCCATGATTGCCATCGCCATCACCTATGTGCCGCGCTTTGCACGCATCGTGCGCGGCAGTGTGCTGGAAGAATGTGAGAAGGACTATGTCAGTGCCGCCCGGGCCATTGGTGCACGTGATTTTCGCATTATATTTATTGCCATTTTGCCCAACTGTCTGGGCCCTTTGATCGTCCAGACCACCCTGGGATTTGCCTCGGCTATCCTGGATATGGCCGCCTTGAGCTTTCTGGGGTTGGGTGCCCAACCTCCCACTCCTGAATGGGGCGCCATGATTGCCAAAAGTCGTGCCCTGATTCTGCGGGCATCGTGGGTAATGACCTTTCCCGGGTTGGCCATTCTATTTGCGGTGCTGGGCTTCAACCTCCTGGGTGACGGCCTCAGAGACGCTCTTGACCCCAGGCTGAGGGATTGAGATTAGGATAGATGCAAAACAATAACCTCTTGGAAATAAAAAACCTGCGAACCTATTTCTATGTTCGCGGGCATGTCGCCAAAGCCGTTGACGATGTGAGTCTCACTATCAGGTCAGGCGAAACATTAGGGTTGGTGGGAGAATCCGGTTGCGGTAAAAGTGTCACCGCCCATTCGATTAATCGGCTCATCCCGGACCCACCCGGGAAAATAGAAGGCGGAGAAATCTTTTTCGATGGAAAAAAGCTGCTGGAACTTTCCGAATCTCGAATGCGCAAAATTCGGGGCAATCAAATTTCGATGATTTTCCAGGAGCCCATGACATCGCTGAATCCGGTTTTTCCTGTTGGAGACCAGGTCGGAGAAGTCATCCGGCTGCACCAGAGGTTGTCCCGGGGCGCAACCCGTGAACGTGTGATCGAGATGTTTCAACTGGTCGGTATACCGGCCGCCCAAAAACGGCTATCCGACTATCCGCATCAGATGAGTGGCGGTATGCGCCAGCGGGTGATGATCGCGATGGCTTTAGCCTGCAATCCTAAATTGATGATTGCCGATGAACCCACCACTGCCCTGGATGTAACCATACAGGCCCAAATTCTGGATTTAATGAACAAACTCAAGAATGAAACCGGGGCCGCCATACTATTTATTACCCACGATCTGGGGGTCATTGCCGAAATGGCCCAGAATGTTGCCGTCATGTATGCCGGCAAAGTTATGGAATATACCGATGTAAAAACCATTTTCGCCGACCCCAAAAATCCATATACCATCGGCCTGCTTCAATCGATTCCGGTGCTGGGAAGAGAAAGTGACGACAATCGTCTTAAAACAATTTCCGGGATGGTGCCGTCTTTGCTTAATTTACCTTCCGGTTGTCTGTATAGCGATCGCTGCCAGGATGTCTTTGAAGAATGTCATAACGTGGTGCCGGATATGTACCAGGTTGCAACCAGTCATTTCGTAAGGTGTTTGAAATATGCCTGATTCTCAGATAAATGGGAACGTCCTGCTGGAAGCAAAACATGTTGTCAAGTACTTCCCCATAAAGGGGGGGGTCTTTTTAAAGGAAATTGCTTCCGTTAAAGCGGTGGACGGTGTCAGTTTGAGCATCAGGAAAGGTGAAACCGTCGGATTGGTTGGTGAATCCGGATGCGGCAAAACCACCTTCGGCAGGGTCATACTGCGATTGGAAGAACCCACGGCCGGTGAAGTCTTTTTTGAAGGCCAAAATATTCTGGCTTACGATAAAAGCCAAATGCGGGCCCTGCGCCAAAACATGCAGATTATTTTCCAGGACCCATTCTCCTCGCTCAATCCCCGAAAAACAGTCTCACACATCGTCGGTGAACCCCTGCTTATCCATGGTGTCAAAAATCGCAGAGAAAGAGATGAAAGGGTGCTTGACCTTTTGCGCGTTGTCGGTATGCGCAAAGAAAATATGCGCCGTTATCCCCATCAGTTTTCCGGGGGCCAGCGGCAACGCATCGGAGTGGCCCGGGCACTGGCGCTGCATCCCAAGCTGGTTGTGTGTGATGAGGCCGTATCTGCCCTGGACGTATCGATTCAGGCCCAGGTCATAAACCTGCTCAAAGAGCTTCAGGCCGACTTCGGACTGACGTATTTATTTATCTCCCATGACCTTAGCGTGGTCGAACATGTCAGCGATCGTGTGGCCGTCATGTATCTGGGAAAAATCGTGGAAACAGCCCCACGCAGGGCGCTTTACAAGAAACCCCAGCACCCCTATACTCAGGCACTGTTGTCCGCGGTACCCATACCCGACCCTTCGCTGCCAAGGGCTAACAGGATAATTTTAAAAGGTGATGTCCCCAGTCCTATCGATCCCCCTCCTGGATGCAGCTTTCATCCGCGCTGTCTATATGCCAAGGATACCTGCCGAGAACATGCACCGGCGCTCAAAGAAATCAATCCGGGTCATTTTGCCGCCTGTTTTTTTGCCGGTCAGGTGGGAATGAAGAAGTGAATCAACTCATGGACATTATCGAATACCGCGTATATTGCACTCAGCGATAATTGATAAATATCCAAATCAAGGCAATTAAAGAAAAAAGGAGACAGACAAGCGAATATATTATTTCAACGGTCACATCTATCACTCTCCTTTCCGTGCTTTTGTACGTGATCTATCCGCCGTAACGCATAGAGGGTAAATTTATAGTCGCGGCGATAATCGAACCTATCCACAGCCTATAGAAGACCAATATTGCTTTCCTAGATGAGATTTCAAAAAAAGCGGACCGTTCTTAGTGTCAATTTTCTTACCCTCTCGTCCCTCCCGGGCAATTTCAACGGCAAGTATAATCACGCTCTCCAGGGTGCTAAAGTTAAACCCCTTTCTTTTCCTACATACTTTAGCGATGAGATTTTGTTCTTTGGTTTTGCTCATTTAATTTCTTGAGAGAACAACTTTTTAGGTGTTTCCATATTATCCAGCTTATAGGGTGTTCATTTTTGACTCATGAAGAACCAGCTCAAAAATGAAAACCGTAATCGACTAAAGGCCGGGTCGTTGATCTGGACGTATTTCGCTCGGATCATGATAGGATAAATCGTTTTCCAACTTGAAAGAATAGATGTACTGGTCAAAACTTTCGTCCCACCCGCAAAAGGGGCATTTTCTTCGATTTTTTGAAAGCAAATGACCGCATTCAGGGCAACAATCTCCAAACATTGTAATCCTCCTTTGAAATGTCTTTGCCTAGTATTGATGACTCTATTCAAAATATTCAATGGCTACATGATAGCAATGCCGTTTTTCCGTGCTGAAAATCGTATCGCAGCTTCTATAAGATTTTCTATGGTCAAATGCTTGTATTCAGTTACTCGTTAATGACCAGTTATCATTATGGATGTATTTCCGCGAATTTGACCTTAACCTGTTGTAATTTTGATTTTTTTGGTTTCATGTTCTTTGGCTTTTCGTAATTTGATTTTCAGGACACCTCGCTTATATTTCGCTTCCACCTTATCGGGGTCTACTTCTGCAGGCAGCTCAATCGTCCTGTTGAAATATCCATATGATCTTTCGACGCGATAGTATCTCTCCTCTTTTTGCTTTTGCTCCTGCTTTTTTTCGCCTCTGATGGTCAGCAGTCTACCATCTATTGAGATATCGAAATCTTTGGCGTCAATTCCAGGAACCTCGGCCTTGATGGTGATATCTTTCCCTCCCTCGCTGACGTCTACGATTGGATCCCATTTTCCTTTCTTAAACGGGTATGTTGAAGGCAAAAAATCTGATCCAAAAAATTGGTCGTACATATCGTCAATTTCTCGCTGTAATTCATTTATCTGATTTTCTTTTTTTCTTTTCCACGGTAAGACATCAAACATGTGGACCACCTCCCTAATAGAAAAAAATACGCTTCATTTTTCTAAAATAATCTCAAAATATTGGATTGTTGGTGTCTATTGCTACGAAAAATTAACTAGAACGAATACAGCCGATCGGCTAATAAAATTGGAGGGTATGGGAAATGTTTCTACATCATGTCACCTCCTATTCTATTAGCTCAATTCAGCACCAACCAAACAAAAGGCGAATGTATGTAAAATTTGCTAAATAAAATTTAGATTTACTGGCAGGATCTGACCGGAGCCGGAATCTCGCTCATCAGTTTCGCGCAGATTTTCCAGCTCCGAAATCCTTTTAACTTGTTTTAACCGTGATCTTTTTAGGGGTTGCCTTTTCAACCTTTGGAAGCGATAGGCGCAGTACGCCATCGTTAAGCTGAGCATCAATTTTTTCCTGGTTGACTAATTCCCCAAGTGTAAACTGTCGGTAATACTTGCCGGATTGATACTCCACCAGAATTTCTTGTTGGTCAGTTTCGTCAACAGCGGCAATATCCGCAGACAGGGTCAACGTGTTGTCTCGAAGATCAATGGTCAAATCCTCTGCTTTGACACCCGGCATATCGGCCAGCAGGGTAATCTCTTTTTCCGTCTCAAATATATCCACAGCAGGTGTGAAAACCAACCCCGGCGTGGTTTGCTCGGCAGGGATGGTGACCTCTTGCTTTTCTCGAACCTTAAGCTCTTTGCTCTGTGCATCAGTCATTGCTAGATCCCTCCTTTGAAAGCTTTTTTTCACGATTTTACAGAAATTTGTTTGGGCTTTGCGATCTCCGCTTTTGGAACCACCACGGTTAGTATACCATGTTCCAGATTGGCCTCTACGTTATCGGTGTCGACTTCACCCGGCAGTGCAATCATCCTGGAAAACGTGCCGGCTTCGCGTTCTCGTCGGTGATACCGCGCACCTTCTTCTTCCGCAGCGATTTTTCGTTCACCTGAAATGGCAAGATTGTTGCCTGTAACCTGAATATCAAGCTCATCTCCTTTCACACCCGGCAGTTCGGCACGAATGAAATAGTTGTCTTTGTCCTCTGTTAGATTGATTAGTGGAAATACACCGGCACTTACGCGTTGATGAGGACCTATGGCCTCCTCAAACAAACGGTCCATCCGCCGTCTCATTTGTTCCAGCTCATCAAACGGACTTCTTAATCTCCAAGTCGGAACGTTAAACAATCTGCGGTAAATCATTTTAACACCTCCTAAGCTTTAGTAGTTCAACTCCATAAATCGCTTTGATTTTGATCTTGCCATATGACAAACATCCAAATTTGTTTATATGATAAAAGCAAATTAATTGTTGTCAAGATGCACAACAAGAAAAATATTGAATTACTAATAAAATTTGTTATATTAAAGTAATGTTCGACAGTGGGTCTTAAAAAAAGGGAGCGAAATAATGAAAAAAACTGAAGAAAAACAGTATGATATTGGTATGTCCGTGTCAAAACCAACCACTCTAGATCTCAGGGGCCGGCAATCGGTGCGGGCGACATTTCGACTTTCTGAAGCCTGCATTAATGCAATCAGTATTCTTTCGGCTCAGTTGGGTATCAAACAAAAATCGGTTTTTGACTTTTTAATGGAGGATGATCAGGTCTTAAAGAACATGGCCCGCGAACTCGAAAACACTGAATTTGATCGCCATGATCGTATCCAAAAAACGTTTGTCATCAGCCGCCGGTCATTGTCGTTTCTAGATATAATTTCCAGTGAGTATAATGCCCCAAGGGATGCATTGGTGGAATATTCAGTCCGAAGGCTTTTGCCGATTATTGCCCGGGAGCGCAAAAAACATGAGAAACGAAAAGAATTATTGGCTGAAATATCGAATCATTTTCAAAAAGGTGAGAAATTATTAGCGAAAGCAGAGGAGATGCTGGGCACTGATGACCTAATCGTCAATAAACTTCAAACAGCAATGTCAGTCTATCAGAATGCTTTTGATGACATCGTCAGCTTCATTGAGAGGGGGAAAATAATAGAAAAATTTCAGCCCGAATATAAAGAAGGGTAATCAGAACGCAACTAATCTTATGCGAATATCGTGTGGTTTCAAAAAAGGAAAAAGGATGGAGGCATAACGGGATGACAACACAGTCAAAAACAAGGCTAATGGCCATCCGCCATGGCGAGACGGTATGGAATGCGGAAGAACGCTTTCAAGGGCATGGAGACAGTCCGCTTACGGAAACCGGACGAAATCAAGTTGCAGCATTGGGTCGTCGGATGCAAGACTTTCGATTCGACGCTTTGATCAGCAGCGACCTGGGGCGAGCGCAAGAGACGGCATCGATAATTTCTGATTTCACGGGTCACCCGGTGGAGATAGACGGTCGTCTGAGAGAACGAAATTACGGCGTTCTTGAAGGATTGACGGTTCATGAAATAAAAGCTCGGCACTTAGATATCCTTGATCAATTGATTGCCGATGATCCCGATTACATCGTACCTGCGGGCGAAAGCTATCGGCAGCATTATCAGCGGAATATTGAGTTTATTGAAGAATTACTCGCTACGAGAGTCGGCTCGAAGGTTGCGATCGTAATTCATGGAGGGGTTCTTGAAAGCATTTTTCGTTACGTTGCAGGCTTGCCGCTGGATCATCCACGTTGCGTCATTGCCGGCAATGCCAGCTTGAGTATCATCACCCACGGTACCTTTTACGGCACCTCTCGCTGGGTAATCGAGACGTGGGGTGATGTGGGACATCTCAATGGTGTCGGCCATTAGCTCGGCTTGGCATAGCCTGGGTAGTCAAAAATTAGGATAGCCGTAATAGACAACCGACAGGACAGTTGGGTTTCGTATTACGCAACCCCTTCATACAAGCCAATCATTTTGAATTCACATTGGAATACAAAAAGAGAAGGTTGCTCCTTTGCCTTCACCTTCACTTTTCGCCCAAATCCTTCCTCCGTGCAATTCGACAAGACTTTTAGTTAAAGACAATCCAAGCCCTGTACCCTGAAATTGGCGGCTGGAGGAGCTTTCTACCTGCTCAAAGGGTTCGAAAATTCTCTTCAGGTCTTTCTTTTTTAGACCGATACCGCTATCCTCAACAGAAATTTGAAGATAGTTAGCTTCGGAATTTAGCAAATCTTGAATATGTTTGTCGCTATTGCATATACGCTCAGCTGCTAACAATATACTTCCATTCTCCGGTGTGAATTTCACCGCGTTTGACAACAAGTTATAAAGAATTTGCTTGAGCTTGCGTTCATCTGCACCAATTGATTCCGGGATGCCTTTAAAATCGGTTGTGATTTTGATGCTATGTTTCAGTGCTTTTTCTTTAATCATAACAAGGCTGTTTTCCAGAAGATCTCTGATGTTAACTAAAGATGGTTTAAACTCAAGTTTTCCAGCCTCAACCTTTGATAGGTCCAAAATATCATTGATTAGGGAAAGTAGATGTTTGCTACTGTAGTGAACATCGGTGAGATATTCCTCCTGGGTTTGATTCAGTTGACCAAAGTTTTTATCCAACACCAATTCCGTAAATCCAATGATGTGATTTAAGGGCGTGCGCAATTCATGACTCATATTTGCCAAAAATTCGCTTTTGGATTTGTTGGCTTCGTCGAGGGCAATATTTTGTTCACGAAGTTTTCTTCTATTTTGCCTTAACAATTGAGCGGTGTAAGAAGAAATAAATGCCACAACAAAAAGGATCGCATTGATTGCAAAAAGTTGAGTTATTTGATTCGCTAATGGCAGATAGGGTCGTTGAAATGCTGTAAAATGGGGAATTACGCCAAAAAATTCCAATAGAACTATTGAACTAAAACAGCTGGCACAAAATGAGGTTATAATAAATGTCAATTTTCTCGGGGCGACGACCCCGACATAAATAATCAATGCAGCATAAATTGGAGTGAGATAAGCTGCCTCCATTCCACCTAAAAGATAAATAATGGCGGTATATCCAAGAATTTCTAAACAATTTATCAAAAATGAAAATAATTCGATAAGACGTCTATCAGTAAGTTTTTTCAATATCCATAAGGTCGGCGGGTTAATCAAAATCAAATATAGGATTGAAATGGTGACCCCCGTAAAATGACTTGATTGAATTGCACCCGAAAGTAAAGCGACCCACGCAGATATCCACATAAACAGGCTGGCACCGGAGCGAACCAGAGCGCCTTGAAAATGTCTTCTATAAAGCCTGCGAAAATAGTCCGGATCTATCGAAGGCATATCCTTATGCTTTGAAACAGTGTTCCTCATTAACTAAGTAATTTGGTGTATTGCATATATATTTTTATTCACTAAAATTAACCGGTAAGGTAAAACTAAATATAGCTCCCCGGCCTGCGCCTTCGCTTTCTGCCCAGATCTTTCCTCCATGAAGTTCGACGAGACTTTTAGTTAACGACAATCCGAGTCCCGTTCCCTGAAATTTTCGGCTTGCTGAATTTTCGACTTGTACAAAGGAATTGAAAATGCGCTTTAAATCTTTAGAATTGAGCCCAATGCCGGTATCACTTACACTGATTTTAATGCCAGATCTTTCCGTTTCGTTCTCGCTTAAGTCATTATTTGGGTTAAAGTGCCAGCTCGAAGCTTTTATTGATATACTTCCTCCATCCGGTGTAAATTTGACTGCATTGGATAGAAGATTGTACATAATCTGCTTTAGTTTACGTTCATCAGTTGTGATTGTATCGGGGACACCATTGAAATGACTCGATAGTTTTATTCCGTGTTCAAACGCTTTTTCTTTGATCATTGTAAGGCTGCTTTCCAAAAGTCCTCTCAGGTCGACACGGCTAGGTTGCAACTCTAGCTTTCCAGCTTCCACCTTTGAGAGATCCAATATATCGTTTATCAATGAAAGAAGGTGGGCTCCACTCTCATGAATATCAGAGAGATATTCCGTTTGGATTTCATTCAATTCACCAAAATTTTTATCCAAAATCAACTCGGTAAACCCGATAATATGATTTAACGGTGTGCGCAATTCATGGCTCATATTGGCTAGAAACTCGCTCTTTGCGCGATTTGCGGTCTCTGCCTCCTCTTTGGCGATTTTTAATTTTTGTTCTGCTTTCTGGCGATCATTTATATCGATGAAACTCTCGATCAAATATTCGTGCCCTTTCTTTCTGTAGGGAACCGCCGTCTTTAAAATTGAGATATTCTCCCCATTGGCGTTAACCATCTTACGTTCCGTATTTTCTATTTGCTGGTACAAATCCGTAATCGGGCATTTACCAACTTCAGTAGGGCAGATAAAGTCATGACAAGTGCTTCCGATAACCTCCTCCTTTGATCTTTCCAACAATTTTAAGGCAAAAGGATTGATATCAACAACTTGATGGGTTTCAGCATCAATTACCATGATTCCTGAAGGCGTCGAGTCCCAAATGGCTTTCAAATGACGTTCGCTTTCTCGCAGAGACTCCTTTTCTTTGCTGAGCTCGGCAGTTCTTTCTTTGACTTTAATTTCAAGATTTTCGGCATATTCTTTTAATTTTTTTCGTGATAGTTCTAAATCATCCAGCATTTCATTGAACGCACAGCCTAGTTGCCCGATTTCGTCATTGGAACCAATAACAACTCGCTTCGAAAATTTAGTTTCCGGCCCTCTGATATCGTGAATCACTGTTAGAAGATCCTCAATCGGTTGCGTAATTGAACGGTACAATTGAAATGTCAGTGCAATAAAGCATATGAAACCGATCATGAATACAATTGTTGTAAGTATCCAGACCTTCTGGGTCAGTTTGGATATGGTCAAAATGGATTTGGAGAAACCATCGACACCTTCTTTTTTTAACTCAGCAATGGAAGCTCCAAGCTCTTTTTGGAGGGCGTGAAATTTGTTGGCTAAATTGGGCTCGATTTCCCATTCTTCTTCCAGCGTCGCATATACCCATTCAATACCAACTTGACGGGCAGAGTCATAAAGAGACCGAATTCTGCCAAGTTTAGCCATTAATGGAGGGGAACTAGCTATAAGCGCTTCAATATTTTGCAAACTTTCATTTAACGGAGCTTTTATTTCCTTGAGAGGCTTTAATAAATCCTCCCTCGAGGCCGAAGCAGCGGTATTTATCGTGGCCATGGATCTCTCTACCCAAAGCTGTAAATTTGTTGTATTGATCGCCAGGGGATAGGTCGCGTATTCAATATTATGGGTTAGATATGCAATTTTGGTGTTAGAAAGTATGCTGCTCAGGCCCAAAACTGCCAGTAACGCAATCATAAGACCCATGGCTAACCATAAGCGCGTTTTTAAATTGGTGCTTTTAGTCATTTATTTCAAGAGATATAATTTGAAAATTCAGTCAAACAAGGCATTTTTAAAGAACTATTTTTCTGCAGTAAAACCGTTTTTTACCCACGCATTGAAGCCACCGTCCAATCTTGATACATCGGTAAACCCCTGTGAATTCAAAAATCGTCCCGTTGTTAGGGTTAGCTTTCCTTTATGATCAATTAAAATAATTTTTTTATCTTTGGGCAATACATCAAGCTTTCTGTGTAATTCTTCAAGGTCAATATTGTTTGAGTTCCGAATATGACCGTTTAAAAAATGAGATACAGGTCGGATATCTAGTAATAACATCGAAGATGTATTCATTTCCTTGAGCTCGTTCGAGCTGATAAGCGCTATTTTAACTTTTGGATAGTCAACCACCGAATCAACTCGGTATCCTGCTTTAACCCAACCCAGAATACCCTCTCTGTATACGAAGACGTTGGAGTATCCCATGTCACTCGCCATCCTGGCGGCTTTAGGACTATAAAGTCAGAGCGTGCCCATACAATAGAAAACTAATAATTTGTTTTTCTCTTTGGGCAATAAAGGAGAAGTTAGGATTTCACTGACAGGAATATTGATTGACCCTGGGATGTGTTTATCATCATAAATTATTTTAGGTAAAACATTTATCAGACAAATATCATCACCTTGCTCAAGTTTAGCGGCAAGTTTTTCGGTGGAAATCGTGTGCCACTTCTCATGGGCAATGACGGGCGAAACGCAAACGCAGCTCAACAATATTGCACAAAAAATTAGCCAGAATTTTGGCAATGATCTCATTCAATTGCTCCTTTATCCATCGAAATTTTGTTTCTAGCGATGGTCAACGTTGGTAATTTTATCGGTATCTTACAAATAAACTTAACAAATTTTTCGTTATGATTTGAAAACCTTCGGATGGAAAGGGTATCCGGATGAAATATGAAATTGTGGAAATTCTAAATTAGATCAATGTAGGCAGGGGTTTTTAGGCTAAACAAAAGTTGGGATTTAGCAGTCATGTGCAATTTTTCTGCTGGATCTCTGTTTTAAGAAATTCGCTAAATATATCAACCTTAAAAATGGAAGGTACCCAAGATCATATAGATAGTCAATATTTTTTTAAAATTTACTATAATAACAATAACTATATCAGCAACAGATCAAAGATTGACTTTAAAAAACAGCTTGACAACATATTTTAGTGCGAGCAATCATATCGGGTACCATTGAGCACCTGGTGACCCGAAAATGTTTGTTGGGCAAACCGGATGACCTGTTGGGTTTAGCGGATGATATGATCGACACCATTTTTCACGGAATTTTGGTGGCACAAAAAGAACCTACAATTAACCTCAAGGTCAAAATAGAAGACAACCTTAAACCGAAAGGAGGCAGGTCATGAAAAGACCTATGATTCTGATGACGGCGTTAATGGCGTTTTTGCTTATCACGAGCGTCAGTTTTCCCGTCCTGGGGGCCGACACCATTAAAATCGGCGTCATCGGTCCCATGAACTTCTTGCAGGGCAAACATCACTGGAACGGTGCGCTCATGGCCCAGGATGAGATCAATTCTTCCGGCGGTGTCAAAGTCGGCAAAAAGAAGATGAAGATCGAGCTGGTCAAAGCCGATTCCAACGAGTTTTTGAGCATGACGGATGCCACCAATGCCATGGAACTGCTGCTCACCCGTGAGAAGGTCGATTTCATTGTCGGCGGCTTCCGCACCGAAGCGGTCCTGGCGATGCAGGACATTGCCATGGATTATAAGACCATCTTTTTGGGCTGCGGTGCGGCCACCAAAAAGATATGCGACCGCGTCGGCGAAGATTATGACCGCTACAAATACTGGTTTCGCATCACACCGTTTAACAACATGTTTCTGGCCAAGACCAATTTCATTCACCTAGCAACCGTCGGCGGTATCATGCGCAAGGCCGTCGGCATTCAGAAACCAAGAGTGGCCATCGTAGGCGAAAAACAGGCCTGGGTGGAAGCCATGGTTAAAGCCTCGGAAGCCAATATTCCCAAACTGGGATTGGAAGTTGCCGGCGTTTGGCGGCCCTCGCAGACTGCCACCGACGTGACCGCCGAACTGTCGGCCATCCAGCGGGAAAACGTCCACATCGTGTTTACCATTTTTTCCGCCACGGTGGGCGTGACCTTTGCCAAACAGATCGGCGAACTGAAGATCCCTGTGGCGCAGGTGGGAATTAACGTCGAGGCCCAGAAAGAAGGATTCTGGGAGGCCACCGGCGGCATGGGCAACTATGTGATGACCATGAATACCTATGCGAGAGGTGTGGAGTACAATGAACTGACCAAGCCGTTTGTGGACGGTTACATCGAACGTTTTGGTGAAGTGCCGGCTTATACCGCTGATACTCACGCAGCTATTCTGATGCTGGCCGAGTGTGCCAAACGTGTCGGAAGCCTAAATTCCGATAAAATTGTGCCAGAGCTCGAAAAATGGGATGCAAAGGCAACCTCTGGACATTTCAAGTTCGCTGAAAATCATGAGCCCGCCTGGGGGCCGGGTTTATTAACCAGTCTGGGTGTGCAATGGCAGGACGGCAAGCTGGTGGGCGTATGGCCGAACAAGTGGAAACCCACCCCGGAATCACCCGAGATTACATACAAGGGCATTGTTCCTTACAAACTGCCCCCGTGGTTCATTGAAAAATATAAAAAATAATATCGATAAAATCTTCCCCCTTTTTGTCAGGCAAAAAGGAGCAGCATAAGTCTGAATAACGATGGACAAATATGCTAGCTGACATTATTCTAACCACCCTGATCAACGGCAGCACTTACGCCCTGCTGGCCATTGGATTCTCATTGATCTTCGGTGTGGCCCGTATCGTCAACATCGCTCACACCGCCTTTTATATGGTGGCTGCCTATTGCATTTTTTACGGTACCTATCGACTGGGTGTTCATCCGGTTTTCGCTGTCCTGATGGCCATTATTCTGGTGATGGTGCTCGGATTAATTTGTTATAAACTTTTTATTGAACCCATCCGCGAGCACGAGGCTGCGGTGCTGATCGCCACCATCGCCCTGGCAATGGTTTTTCAGGAAATTATTTTGTTGATTTTTACCGGCGACTTCCGCACTGTTCCTCCGCTGGTGCCTGGTTATCTTGAATTTGCCGGTGTTAAAATTGCCTACCAGCAGCTGCTGTCAATTGCCTCCGCGGCCGTGATCCTCGCCGCTACGTGGACATTTTTAGCCAAAACCCGGCTGGGGCTTGCCATTCGCGCCACCGCCCAGGACAGAGAAGTCGCCAACCTGATGGGGATGAACGAGGCCCGGGTGGCGATGATGACCCTGGTGATTTCCGTTGCCCTGGCCGCGCTTACCGGTGCGGCCGTGTTACCGCTTATGGTACTCAATCCCCATATGTGGATGGGGCCGTTAATTATGATGATGGCGGTCGTGGTTCTGGGCGGGCTGGGGAGTTTGAAGGGAAGCTTTGCGGGGGCTTACATTCTGGCGTTTTCCGAGGCCCTGGTGGTCTTTTTAATTCCCAAAGGCGCCTTTTTAAGGGAATCGGTGGCCTTATCCATCATGATTCTGGTATTGCTGCTGCGTCCCGAAGGCCTTTTTGGTATTGCGTTTGAGGAAGAGAGATAAATATGGGACTGCTGGGTTTCCATCTGCGCAAACTGATAACGATTTTTAAAGGCGAAATATTTGTTTTGCCCAGCCGGATCGTTGTGCTTCTTTTCTTTGTGTGCCTGCTCTTTTTTCCGATCCTGATTGATGATCCCTATTTGCTGCGCATCCTTACGCTGGCCAGTATATTTGCGATTTTCGCCGCCAGCTGGGATCTTTTATCGGGCTTTACCGGTCAGATGAACTTCGGCCACGCGCTGTTCTTTGGTGTCAGTTGCTATACAGCGGCGCTTTTAAACCTGCATTTTCATATCCCGCCATGGGGCACGATTCCGCTGGGAGCCCTGGCGGCCGTACTGGCAGGTCTGATTATCGGGATTCCGTGTTTGCGGCTGCGCGGCACGTATCTGGCGCTGACCACGCTGGCATTTCCGATCATTTTGATGGGCATCGTATTCGCCCTGCCGGATCTTACCGGCGGAGAGCTCGGCCTTTCGGGCCTCGAGCGTCTGGCCAAATCCCGCACGGCGGCCTTTTACATTATCGTGATACTCATGATCGGCCTGGTCTTTGCGATGTGGAAGATTACCGATTCAAACACCGGTATTATTTTTCATGCCATCCGGGAGGACGAGGTTGCGGTCAGAGCATCCGGCATAAACACCACCCGCTATAAGTTGCTGGCCTTTTGCCTCAGCGGCTTTTTTGCCGGCATTGCCGGGGGCCTTTACGCCCACTACATGCGGATTGCCGGGCCTTCGACCCTGGAAGTTTCCATGTCCTTTCAGGTGGTGATCTGGTCGGTCTTCGGCGGGGTCGTCACCATATGGGGACCGGTGGGCGCCGTCTTTATTTTATTTCCTTTATTGGAATTTTTTCGATTCTGGCCGGAGATCCGGCTGCTTTTGTTTGCCTTCGTTATATTGATCATTCTGCTTTACATGCCGGAAGGATTGCTCCCGTGGATACGCGACAAAATCGAAACGCAATGCCCCCGCTGTAAAATCAGAAATATCGCCACGCGCAGAACCTGCCGCATATGTGCGGCGGAGATTGAATAGAAATTTTCACTGCAAAACAGCTGCGAGGTTAGTAATGGACCCCAAAGATGTGTACATGTCCAAACCCTGGTTAAACTTCTATCCCGAGGGTGTCCCCCACGAGGTCGATGTCCCCGAAACATCCGTGCCCGACGTGTTTGATGCGATGGCCGATCGATACAGCAGCAAAGTTGCTCTGATTTTTTACGGCAAAAAGATTCATTATGGTAAACTGAAGGAACTGACCGATCGCTTTGCCGCGGCTCTGGATGACCTCGGCGTGGCCAAAGGCGATACGGTGGCCCTGTATCTGCTGAATTCTCCTCAATATATTATTGCCTATCTGGGAACCCTGAAAGTGGGCGCCAAAGTAACGCCGATTAGTCCGGTTTACACCAGCAAGGAGGTCAAACATCAAATTGAGGACAGCGAAGCCAAGACCATCGTCTGCGAAGATATCCTGTATGACAATGTAGCCAAAGCAGAGGTTTCACTTAATAATATCATTCTTTCCCATATCGGAGATTATCTGCCCACCCTTAAAAGAATGTTTGGCAAAAGCGCTCTGGGCAAAGCCTATGGCGAGATGCAGGTTCCCTCACCGCAATATATTAAGCAAGCCGGCCTGCATCTATTTAAATATCTAATCGAACACTATCCGCCTCAAAAACCTCGGGTAAACATTGACCCCAAAACAGACATTGCAGCTTTACCTTATACCGGTGGAACCACCGGCTTGCCGAAAGCAGCCGTACTGACCCACTACAATATGGTCTCTCTCCAGGCGCAGGTCAGCACACTCTGGCCTTTTTTGGAAGAGGGCAATGAGGTTGAGATCGCATTTCTGCCGTTTTTCCACATTTATGGTCAGGTGGTGCTGATGCTCAATGGATTGGCTCAGGGCCACACGCTGGTGTTATTCACCACACCCGACATCGATGATATTTTGACGGCCATTGAACGCTATAAAGCGTCAACTTTTCTAGGGGTCCCCACCCTGTATGAGTACCTTAAAGAATATGAAAAAACGGATCGGGTCAACTGGAAGCGTCTGAAAATAATTGTTTGCGGGGCGGACACATTGCATGAATCCACTTTAAAAGATTGGGAGCGCAGGACGGGTACCCAGATATTAGAGGGATACGGCATGACCGAAACAACCGCCGTCAGTCACACCAGTCCCTACACCAGGCCCAAGGCCGGTTCGTTCGGCGTTCCCCTGCCCGGAGTTAGCGCTGCGATTGTCGATGTTGAGGGGATGGAATTTAAACCGGTGGGCGAAGATGGTGAACTGATCCTTCATGGTCCGAATATCATGCAGGGCTATTGGAAGCGGCCTGAGGCCAACGCTGAATCATTTGTTGAGATTGACGGAAAAAAGTGGCTCAAAACCGGGGACTTGGTTCGCATGGATGACGAGGGGTATTTTTACTTCTTTGATCGCAAACGAGACCTGATCAAATATAAAGGATATTCGGTATTTGCGCGGCATGTGGAAGAGGTTCTTTACAAGCACCCGCAGATAAAAGCGGCCGGAGTCGTTGGTGTGCCGGATCCGGCTGTAGGACAACAAATTAAAGCGTACGTGGTTTTGCAGAGCGAAGCGCGCGGTAAGATTTCCGAAGAAGAAATTTTTGAATTTTGCCGCCAGAATCTGGCGCACTATAAGGTACCTAAAATTATTGAGTTCCGAGGTGAACTGCCAAAAACCGATGTGGGCAAAATATCGCGCCGGGAACTGAGGGAGGAGGCGGAAGAAGCCTGACATGAGCCAGCCGTTTCTGGAAACTGAAGAACTGACCAAGGAATTCGGCGGCCTGCGTGCGGTCAACAGTGCCAGCTTTTCTGTTGATCGCCATGAAATTCTGGGTTTGATCGGCCCCAATGGTGCGGGCAAAACAACCCTGCTGCGCCTGATCACCGGGATTCTGAAACCGGATGAAGGCAGTGTGCGTTTCAAGGGCATGGAAATCGTCGGCAAAAAAACATGGGACATTGTCAACTTGGGCATCGCCTGTACGTTTCAGAACATGCGACCGTTCCGCCGCCTACCGATCATTGCCAATGTCATGGTCTCCTGCCTGAGTCCCCGTGCCATGAAACGCGGCGAGTGGGTTAAACGCGTGGAAGCCAAGGCCATGGATGCATTGGAGTTTGCCGGCATATCCGATATGGCCTTGGAGAAAGCCGCAACACTTTCCCAGGGCGATCTGAAACGTCTGGAAGTCGCCCGGGCGATTGCCACCGAGCCCGATTTGCTCCTGTTGGATGAACCGTTTGGCGGATTGAGCCCGGCAGAGACAGAGTTGATGGCCAAATCCATCAAGCGGCTGCACAAAGGTGGACGCTTCGGGCGTTTGCACAGCGAGGGGCCGGCCATGATTATTGTTGAGCACAAGCTGCAACAGTTGATGAAAATCGTTGATCGGATTATTGTGCTTAACTTCGGAACCATCATCGCTGCGGGAACGCCGCAGGAAGTTGTCAATAATCCACAGGTCATCGAGGCCTATCTCGGCCAAGGAGGTATTTAATTTTGCTGCTTGAAGTCGCCAATTTGACGGTTTGTTACGACAAGGCGGTGCTGATTAACAATCTGAGTATGGGTGTCGATGAAGGTGAACTCGTCAGTCTGGTAGGCCCCAATGGCGCCGGAAAATCAACACTGCTCAGAGCGATCACCGGCCTGGTAAACTGGGAAAAAGAGATCACCCGTCGATCCGCCAAGGAAGATATCTCCATCAAAGGAAAAATCAGCTTTAGGGGTGAACGGATTGATAAGACTCCGGCCCACAACATTGTCAAAAAAGGCTTGATTCATTGCCCCGAACGCCGACGCCCGTTTCGCGAAATGTCGGTCTTGGACAACCTGCGGGCCGGCGCTTATCTGGATAAGGACAGCAGCCAGATTAAAAATAACCTGGAAAGCGTTTATCAGTTGTTTCCGATCCTGAAGGCGCGGTCGAAACAAATTTCGGGGACGCTGTCCGGCGGCGAGCAGCAAATGCTCGCCATCGGACGCGCGTTGATGTCAGGCCCGAAGCTTTTGTGCATCGATGAACCATCCACCGGACTGGCTCCGATTCTGCGGGCAGAAGTATTTGAAAAAATCGCAGAAATTCGAACTCTCGGCATCACGATCTTGCTGGTGGAACAGGAGGTCAGCACGGTCTTTAAAATGGCTTCACGTAATTATGTCCTTTCTTCCGGAAAGATCATTGCTGAAGGGATTGGTGATCAATTGCTGCAAGATGAAGTCCTGCGTAAAACCTACCTGGGCCTCTAAAACCCATCCCAATCCGAGGGCGGCGGATTGACCCGCCAAAGCGGGATTTCACATCTGTTTTTATAACGATTAAGGTGTTCATCGGATCGGCTCAAAATGCTTAGATATCGTGGCAAGATGCCGCTCCCACATGTTCTTTTGTAATCAGAAGATAAGAACGCAATATGATTGCGCAGAAGTAGTGAGAGTGGCTTCCAGCCACGAATGATTTGTTTCACTTTTTTGTAGCTGCAAGCGAAGCAAATCGAACTGAACGCCGATGTTAGGTATGACTCTGCTGCTCTTCAGTGACGTTTGGTGTCCGCAAGTGCGGCCATTACACCTAATCCAATATAGACGGTTCCGACCAAATACCGTTCAACCCGCAGAAATGAGCGAGTGCCTTTGAGCCATTGTCCAACTGTACCCGCTAACAGGGCATACAGGCTGTCTGTGACAATGGCCATAAGTACGAACAGACATCCGAGGATTAAAAGCTGTAGAGTAAGAGAGCTCTTTGACGAATCGACAAATTGTGGCAAAAAAGCGAAAAAGAATAAGGCCGTCTTCGGGTTGAGTATGGCCACCAGTACACCTTGGCGAAAAATGCGTCTCAGACTCTGACGCTGGAAAGTCACCAGCTGATGTGCGGTCTCGCGTGCAAGAAGTCGGCGCACTCCCAGATAAACGAGATAGGCGGCACCCAGGTATTTGACGATGGAGAAAGCCAGTGCTGACGAAACGAGTATGGCGGACAATCCCAAGGTAGCTGCTAATACATGCACGAAGTTGCCTACCTCGATGCTGAGAACTGACACAAATCCAGCCAACCGGCCCTGATCCAAACTGCGCGCCACAATATAAAGCACGGCCGGACCGGGCGTGAGTAAAAGGATCAAGGCCGCCAACAAAAATATGGACAAGTTTGGTAAGTCGAACATATTACCCCTTCCGATCAGTCCTGCCTACGTAAATAAATGCCATTGAAACCGTAAAAGGCTTCAAATCGATAGGTGGACGTAATTATCTCTTGGCGAGCATAACAGTAAGTTGAGATTTATTGAGAGATGCCCCAAAATATCAATTCTCACAAAATCATTTTAGACATAATACGGATACATGAAACACACTATGGAATCAATCGGTATTTAATTTTTGGTCAATTCATGCATCATCAGTGCAGTCTAAGTTCTCGAGGATCCTGACTCTATACTACATCAAGTAAGGCAATCAATTTGGGTTTGCCTTAAAGTTTAAGTTGCCTCAAGCGAATTTTTAATGGACTTGTTAAATTTGAGATTAGCGAACGGAAGGTTCATTTTTACAAAAGGTTAAAAGGATGGCCGCTATACGAATCACTTTCTATTTGAGAGATGTCACCTTATCAATTGTGGCGATGCGGAGTTCTTCTTCAAACTTAAGAATGAATTCCAAACAATTTTGCGGGGTATCCAATTTGAGTGTTTGATGTCCTGATGATGAACTTTGTAGGAACCGGTAATTTTTAAGGTGTGTTGAAAAGATGCTCGATGAGATAGGAGATTAGTTTAGCCGCGTTCACAACTCCATCAAAATGCCGTCCCTACACTAAAGTGAAAAACGAAAAAATCCTCATCGCGATCCGAATCATAATCGGGGTTAAATGCAAAATCGATCCTCGCTGGGCCAACCGGCAGCAGATACTGAAAACCGAATCCGACACCGGGACGGAACCCCTTGAAAAAGTCATTGAAGGTGTCTGAGATAATATCCGAGCGGCTGTCATACGGCGGCTTGTTTTGTTCTTCGCGCGAACGGTTAGGAGCGATATTGCCGTAATCGATGAACACCGAACCGATAAGATTACCTATTAAACGTTGACGTAGCTCGATGTTGATGACGTTAAAGCCGTAACCGCCAGTGGGATCTCCGTTTGGGTCTTTGGGACCGAGCTCCGATTCTTTGAAACTACGGACGCTGTTTTCACCGCCGTTGAAAAATCTCTCAGCCAACGGCAACGTTACTTCGTCTCGGCCCGGCACGAGAAGGCCTGCTGCGTAACGTGCCCCGATCACGGTTGACCGGGTCAACTGATAGAAATACCGGGCTCCTCCTGTCAGTCGTGTGAGATTGATTTCGCCGCCCAGAAATTTGTCCGCCTGCTCGGCTGAGGCGAAGATGCGCTGGCCTGATGTGGGGAAGAAAATATCGTTGCGGGTGTCATAGGTACCCTGAAACTTGAGGCTGGCATAATCATAGCTGCCTTTCGATTCTTTCTCAAATTTGTCTGCGTCTGAGATATCGGTGTTCCGGATCGTGTATGCACCGGTGGATAACAAGTTTTCCGTCAAATCTTTGGTCAAAGACAACGACATACCAATGTCTCGGCGGGTAAAGGAGGGCTCAATGCGGCGATTGTAAAACGCGTTCAGGTCAGCCCTGATATCGGTATTGAAAAAAAATGGATCCGACAAGTTGCCCACCAGGGACTGCGCTTTTAAGGATCCCGTCGCCTGTGTTCCGAAGATGCGCCCGGTTCCGAAAAGGTTTTTTTCCCGAAACCCCACTCGCAGCCGCAATTTTTCATATGACCCCCACCCCGGCTCGAAAAAAAGCTCCTTTGAACGGGTTTCCTCTACTGATACAACCAGTATGCGCTGTTCGGGATTATCGGTCTTATCAAGCTCGAAGTCGACTTTTGAAAAAATTCCGGTTTTGTACAGATCCCGGAAACTTTCCTTCTGAAGGGCTAAGTCATAGCGATCTCCGGGCTTAAGCCGGATTCGGTTTCGAATGAAACCGGAACGGGTTCGCTGGTTGCCGCGTATCTCAATGGCAGAAATAGTAATTAGAGGTCCGCTTTGTATCGATACGTCCAACACAACCTGCTCGGGTTTCTCTGGCGCTTGCCGTTTTACATCGATGACGGCATCCGGAAAGCCATGGTTGCCATATACCTCAAGAACTTGGGTTTGAAGAAGAAGTTTTTTGCGATTGAAGTACGGTGTGCCGATCAATTCCTGGCGTATTCGGTCAAGATCGTTGGTTGCATCTGAAATGGCATCACCGTGAAAGTCGATACGGGAAACCGTATATTGAACCCCTTCCTGAATGGTTACCTCACAATCTACGAGGCTGCGATCTTCTGAAAATTCGAGTCTTGGCTCTTCAATCACGACATCCAGGTAGCCCCGAGTTATGTAGCTTTGACGAATCTCGTCAACTGCCGTATCGACATCGGAACGAACAAATGGAAGCTCACCCCTTTTAAAAAGACCTGTACGACCTTTTTCAAAATATGCCTGCAACACGTCATTGTTAAACGCCTGGTTGCCGGAAAAGGTGATACTGTGAATGATGACGCGGGGACCTTCAGAAATAATAAAGGTGACCTTGATTATGTCTTTTTTTTCTACTTGGTAATCAACTCCTGCAAATGCATAACCCGCTTTGCGATAGGCGAGTTGCATTTGATATGCGGCGTCATCGATATCCGCAGTCCGCTGCCCTTCCTTATCAAAGGCCTCGAGCTCTGCGGCTGCCGCACGGCGCAGCTCTGTCTCGCTCAGCATTGCATTGCCCTGAAAAAGAATTTCAAATGATGTTGTGCTTTTGGTTTCATATTCGATTTCGGCAGACGCCCGGCCTGTGTGCCCTAAATTGGAAGCTGTTGTTGCGGTGAGACACAGCAAAAAAAGCAGACGAAGGTAACGAAGAAAGTACGGCGTGGTCGCTTTTTTAACGAAAGCGGAAAACAAGCTTAATTCCTCCGTTGTAGTAATCGAAATAATCCCGTTCACCTGTCAGGTACAGGCTGTCTCCATCTACTAGCACATCATCTGCGAGTCGAAATTGGGAGTGGATTGTTTCTTCGCCACCTTGGGTAATAGACCGTCCGACTTCTACATCGAATCGATCCATTATGGACTCGGTCGCTTCATCAGATTCGCCGCCGAATAATCGTGAAATTAAGTCCCGGCCCAGAAACATGGCGACATTCAAACTCTGGGTTTTTCCACTTGAACGGGTTCCGCTCCTCTTCGGCGGCTGACCGGTCAGCAGGAGCATCAGCAGTTCCTCGTTGGGCAGCGGCGGAACTGAGGACAAGGTGATGACCGGCTCATCATAGGGACCGTCGATCACGGCCGTAATATCGTATCCGCGCATGGTCGATGTTCCCAGCAGATCGAGATTTGGGCGATCCGGAGCGGTTTGCTCGAAACGAACCAAGCCGGCCTGTAAGTTCATCCGGCCGGCCGGCAGATAAAGGCGCGTGGGCTCGACGTAGACCTTGCCGACCAGCAACGGCACTTCACCGGTACCGGTCAGCATCAGATCCGGACGAACCGATCCCCTGACCAGGTTGTTACGAACTAAAAACGGCTCCTTGGCCGTGATCCGGACGTTGAACTGCATGTCGCGTAATGGTGGTTTCCGAATCGAAAAGAGCTGAAAGCCTCCTCCGCTATCTGGTTTTCCAACAGCTCTGAAACCCTCGATGACCCCAAAATTTTTGAAAAAACCGCCATCGGTGACGGCTACCTCTCCGGCAAGCGCCATTTTGGCGAGGGGTCCTTTCAAGGTCAGGTCTGTATCTGCCCTTAACCGGACGCTTTCGTTGCGATACAAAAGAACATTTTTTCCCTGCAGTCTGAAATCTGCTTCAGAACCGGAGCCCGTCACTATGTTGAACGTTCCTGACAGGTTAAAGGGGGCGCCACCCAGCTCACCGGTAAACGTTCGTACGGTCACCGCTTCAGGCGTCACCGAGGTTTCCATATTTAACTTTCGCAGAGAGGGCATATCAAAATCAGGGGAGAGCTCCGCATCCGATAGTTTGATGGTCGCATCGGCGGTAGGAGCTGTGATGGAACCTCGTAAAATACCACGGGCCTCGAGACCACCGCTTAATCTCCGAATCCCTGAGACTTCCCGGGCAAGCCAGCTTAAATCCGAAACGTTCAACGAGCCTTCAAGGTTTACCTGGCCGGTAAGCTTAGATTTCTTAGAACGGAGCAGATTCACCGGTGTCGGTGCGCCGGTCCACCGACCTTGTGCCCTTACTTTCCAACCAGAAGAATAGGCCTCAATTAAATCAAGGGACACTAAGTCTCCGTCGATTCGGACGTCTCCGGTGACAGTGTAAGGGCCTGGTGGTAACGGTTTAATAGATGCGGGCCGTTCCAAGTCTTTGATTTCTAAATGCAGTGTCCCGGCCGGCCGTGCCCAGGTGCCGGCCAGTTTGAGGTCGCTTTGGATCGATCCGCTGGTTTCTTCAGCCCATGGGATGACGAAATCTAACACACTCGTGTCGGAGATGCTTGCCCGGCCGGTTAGCGCAATTTGCCCGGGAGCGAATATATTGGAATGAAACGGGTCGAGGGGCAGGGCACCGGTGAGGTGAATCTGCTGCCCTTTTGGGCCGGACCATGCAAACTCGTGTAATTTTAGTAACCGATTACCATACGCAATCCTGAATCGTCCCGAAAATGCCATCGGAATATTCGGGCTGCCCAGGTTGTCCAGTGAACCGTCGATTGCGAAATAGGGTGCATTGGAAGGTCCGGAGATCTTAGCTCGCGCGTTTAGTCCCTGAAAGCGGATGCGATCGGCGGCTATCATGTCGATCCAACCGTCGCTTTTCAAGCCCGCCACGGTAATCAGCAAGTCCAATTTCCCGTTCGGATCGAAAATACCGTCAATGGACACCCTGCCGGCGGATCCGGTTAAGGCTAGGTCATCAAAAATAATCCTACCGTTTCGAGAAAGACGGCACTTAGCCGATCGTTCAAGTGCAAGTAAGGTACCCGGACGGTTAATCGCGGCCTTTTCGAGGGTTATATCAAATTCAGTATCATCCAGGTTGCGCTGGATATGACCGGCTATCTGTAGGGTTACCTCGGTGGTTTTTATCTCTGCCGATTCGATGGTCAGCAGGCGCTTGGCATTTTTTAACGTTGCGAATCCGCTATCGATTTGAATCGTGTTTAGACGTAATTGCTCAACTTGCAATTCGGCCTTAGCATCCGGATTCATCAGGTCACCAGAGGCATGCAACTGACCGTTCAGCGAACCGGATACGGGCGTATCTGCCTCCAGCCATGGAGCGGTATATGCCGATAGATCGGAAATTTCGACGATTATGTTTACGTCTTTCAGTTGTTTTAATTGATGTTGCATCGCACCTTGTATTTGCAAGCGGTCATTTAAATGTCTAAATACAGCTGACGAAACCGTTATGTGTTCTTCAGAGAGTTTTAGGTCGACATCGGCATCGCCGAAGGGTGTGCCATCAATGCGAACTTGCTGGGCATGCAAATTCAGATTGCCTTCCGGCTTCGTGAAGGCTCCTGAGAGCTTGATTGTTCCCTTTAATTTACCCTGAACCTGGGTTGGTATGACCGATGGTTGCCAAAACAAGGGGATGACGTCTTTGAAATACGGATTCAGATCTACGACATCAAGCTCGACGTGGACGTCTTTAAAGGACTTTTCCATCCAATTGATCGTTCCTCGGCCGGTTGCACGATCTTTTCCCCTTTCGATTGTGAGCGTTTCAATAGCCACACGTTGCACATCCGCCTCAGCCAGTATGGATAAATTGCCGATGGCGATATTCTGATAGGTTATTGCATCGCAATTGAATTTTGCCATGCCCAAGGGGGCTTTCAGCGTACCGGCGACTTGGATATGACCTTTTATTGAACCACCCAGCCTCGGCAGCGCAAAAATTTGGCTCAGAATTCCTACCTTCGGTAGGTCGACTTCCAAATCAGCGGCGAGAGGCGAATCGACGAGCTCACGTTCCCCGATGGGTAGTGTAATACGGGCCGTCTTGAGGCGAATGTGGCCGTTGGCGGTTTCAAGGCTTCCTGTGGGTATCAGGACTTCGCCTTTTTCCATTTTGCCGCTTAACATCAGTTTGTGGTAAGGAATCGGTTCATCGCGTTCTTCAAACGTTAATCCTACGAGTTTAAGCAAAGAGGGAATATTGGAGCATTCCAGATGCCAATTCACCAATAAGGATTGCAAAATTGCATCGCCATCAGCATCGAATACGACCTCAGCCGGAACGGATGCCTTGCTGATGGATACTCGGTTGGTGTCATTTTCCAGTTTGAGGTCTGCTATCTCCAGGGTTCCGTTTTTTGATGTGAACTTGAAGGCAAGTTTTTCGGCGATTTTGTCGTTTAGGTTTCCTCCTGAAATCTGAATGTCCAAAACAGTCTCAATCTTGGTCGGTTCTTTCAGAGGTAAGTCCACATACCCTTGAATGGAAAGGATACCTCCAAAACGGGCAACATCGGAGGTAAGCATTCCGGATATCTGTGTTAAATCAATATCAAAACCTGACAGTTGGACTTGCAACCGATTCGTATCCAGGCCACCGCTTGCCTGCAGGCGACCACCGGCCGGATTCAACACCGCCTGGAAGGGCATTCGATCGGGCAACGCGCTGAGGTCGATTGCGACCGATTCCACAAGCGCCTGTTTTCCCACAACCAGGTTTGCCAGCGTCAAACGGGTATCGGAATAAATTATGTCGGCATCTAAAGTGGCAGCGATGTCGTGCAAATCAGGATGCCTCAGGTACCATTCGGAGACGTGAAGTTTGATGCGGGATGCCGACAACCCGTCCTGGCGGGACATTAATGTTATACCCTTAAACCGGGTTTCGTATCCAATCCCCTTCACCTGAACGGAACTGTTGCTAACGCGAACCTGGGGCAGACTGGAGGGCAATAGGGGCTCCGGCCAATCTTCGCCTTCATCGTCTGAAGCCTTCATCGTGGTCAAATCGATGGCGAGCAATCCCCCATCCACATCAATTGAGATTCCGGCCAGAAAAGCGGGTAGGCCCTGAAGAAGGTCAAGAAGATGGTACGCCACGTTCACATGGTGAAATTCCAAATCAGTTAAGGGGCCGTCGGCAATTCGCTTCACGGTCTTTACATTCTTGATGTGTATATTGGAAAAATAGGATCCATTTAATTGTCCGATGGTTACTTGCAGGCCGAGATTGGTTGAAACCATACGCTCCAGAAAAGTGGCCGCATACGGAGCTATGAAGACGCTGCGAAATACATACATTGCGGTCAGCAGGATAGCGACGCTAAGAATAATCCAGGTGCTTAATTTCAGGGGTTTTTTTGGGGATTTTGGCTCAGTTTCCATATTTCAAAAAATATTCTTGTGATGGTTTTTTTCAATTTTCTGCGATCTGGAACGTTGATAGATTCAACCGCTGAACAATTCTCAACCAACCCCTATTTTTATGGCATTCCCAGTCATTTTACAAGGGTTCAATTTTTTGTTCATGGCTGTTGCGTGAGGCTTTGCGTCCTGGAGGGCTGTGTCCACCATGGCTTTTTTTCTAATTCTGCGTTTCCAACAAAAAGAGCCCAAACAGATATTTGTTTGGGCTCTGCGTTGCTTTCGATTAACGCGCGGGAGCAAAAAATTTCTGCGGGACGAAAAAGACAGATGATTCGCTTTTTAATTTATCAATAGTTCTCTGCGTAGAGTTCAAAATGGGCTTTGGGATGTAAACACGTGGGACACATATCCGGTGCTTCCGTTGCCTCCATAACGCGTCCGCAATTGCGACATTTCCATAAGGCTTTCTCAGGTCTTTTGAAAACGTTGCCGCTCTCGAGTGATTCGATCAATTTATTGTAGCGTCTTTCGTGCCACTGCTCAACTTCAGCCACCTGCTTGAAAACGGACATCGCGTCCTTGAATCCCTCTTGCTCCGCGACACCTGCAAACCCGGTATAGATAGTCGTCCACTCCATTTTCTCGCCTGCGGCAGCCGATTTTAACTGGGCAAGCGTGTCGCCCGGCACACCCGCCGGATATCCGGCCGTAATTGTCGCCTCACCGCCTTCGAGTTGGCGAAAAAAGAGTTTGGCATGTTCAAGCTCATTTTCAGCGGTTTCCAGAAAAATTGCGCTGATTTGTTCATAGCCCTCTTTTTTTGCAATCTTGGCCGCCATCGTATAGCGGTTACGTGCCTGTGATTCGCCTGCAAATGCTGCCAGAAGATGCTTTTCGGTTTCGGAGCCTTTCAGAGTCGGCATGATGTTACCTCCTTGTAAATTTTGGTAGTTTAATTTGTTTGGTTGCCCTCTGCACAAGTTCTATAGGTCGTAATACATTGTGATTGGGAGATCAATTCTAAATTTACAAATAGTTGCCGATTTGTCACAAAACCGCAAAGCAACAATCACCTCACTAAATCTCATTTTGCTGCAGATAATGGTCGTTTTTGTTCACCTGGGATTTACCTTTGTGGCAATGCACATGACGTGTGAAGCTTTGGTGTAAACCGCTCCGGCCCGGAAGTTATTTGTTTGCCGATGGATTTGGCGATGGATTTAAGCATGCCATAAAAAATCCATTGATGAAAGGGATAAAGTACGTACCAATAGATCAGGCCACCCAAACCTTTCGGTAAAAATCGAGAAAGCATCTGAAGCTCCGCTTGATTTTCTCCCATAGAGGTGATTTTAAATTCAAGCAAGGCTTCACCAGGTGTTTTCATCTCCGCCACAAGCAACAAGCGTTGCAGCGGCTCAACTTCAAGAACCCGCCAGAAATCCAGAGCATCACCCACTCCAATTTCAGAGGGATGCCGGCGGCCCCGTCGCAACCCGACTCCGCCGGCCAGGCGGTCCAGCATACCCCGCAGCCTCCAGAGCAGATTTCCGAAATACCAGCCTGTTTTGCCTCCGATTCTGCTGACAGGCTGCCAGATGTCTTCAACCCTAGCGTGCAGCGTTGCCCGGTAACCACAAGTCATGATGGCGCCGCCGGCCCACTCCGCGTCACCGCAATGGGCCCATTCAGGCTCGAGTAAGGTACCTGCATCCATCCAGCAGGTATCTACCTGTTCCTGCGTTATCCTGTCCAAAGCCAGACGAATGGCTTCACGGCAGCTCAAGAGGTTTTGCGGAATTATGGATTGGATCCGGTTTTCGGTGCATACGGCGTCACTGGTCAATCCTTCCGTTAACGGCAACGCAATCGACGTCGGCACCGGGCTGATCAGGTGGATCCATAACGCGCTTAGGGTAGGAGTGAGAACGGGAACCGGGATGATTAAACGTTTAGGAAGTCGGGCCTCTTCGGCATAGATGTCCAACAGATCACGGTAGGTGAGAATATCCGGACCGCCAATGTCGAAGGTTTGACCGATAGTTTCTGCATGCTTTAAACACTCGGTCAAGTAAGTGATGACATTGCGGATGGCAATCGGCTGGTTCAGCGATCGAACCCAGCGCGGTGTCGTCATCACCGGCAAACGTTCGACCAAATATCGGAGGATTTCAAAAGAGGCGCTGCCGGATCCTAAAATCATCGGTGTGCGCAGGTCGGTGGTTGGAACCGATCCTGATTGAAGAATATCGGCGACCTCAAAACGCGATTGCAAATGTTTGCTCAAGGATCCATGTTTGGTCTCTGCCAGGCCACCAAGATAAATCATCCTTTGTAAACCCGCTGCCGCCGCGGCGTTTACCATGTTGCGGGCGGCAGCCCGATCCGCCTCTGCAAATTTTTCTTTCTGGGCGATCATCGAATGGACCAGGTAATAGGCTGACCAGCAGCCCTCAGCCGCCTTTTTGATCGA
>WOR8_10001177_pt1 | contig 52737 bp, 44 predicted proteins | sample DeeMarSeWOR38_10_FD_19890 | JGI IMG/M metagenome (IMG submission 19890)
GGGCGTTGGTGAGCTCGATTGGCAGCGAACTGAACTGGCGCGAACGGCTGTACCTCGGGTGGATATTCCCGCGCGGAATCGTTGCGGCCGCGGTCTCGGCACTGTTTGCACTGCGTCTCGAGGAAATGGGATACGCAGGGGCCGAAAATCTCGTGCCGCTCGTATTCACGATTATCATTGGTACGGTCGTCATCCAGGGACTGACTGGCCGGGTAGTGGCGCGCGCACTCGGCATCGCCGACCCCGAGCCTACCGGCGTGCTCATCGTCGGCGCGAACGCGCTTGCCCTTACCTACGGCGAGGCCCTGCAAAAGGCCGGCCACAACGTGCTCGTGGCTTCAACGGGGTGGGACGGTATCAGCGAGGCACGCATGAAGGGGCTGCCGGTGTTCTATGGCAGTCCGGTGTCGAGCTATGCCGACTGTCGAGCTATGCCGACAGGCACCTGAATTTGCTCGGGCTTGGCAACCTGCTGGCCCTGTCGCACCGGCCGGGCATAAACGAGCTCGCCTGCGTGCGTTTTCGCTATGACTTCGGACGCCAGGCGGTCTTCACGGTGCGCCAGGCGTCGGAAGGCGAACACGAGAAACACCAGGTCAGCGGCGAGTCGGGTGGCCGGGTCCTGTTCTCCGGAAAATATTCGATGAGCGATCTGTTGTCGCGAATCGCGAAGGGAGGCGAAATCAAGGTGACCGAGCTGACGAAAGAGTTTGATATCGCGGCGCATCGGGAGCGCTATCCGGACGGCATCATCTTATTCGTCACCGACGATAAACATAAGCTGCATTTCCCTGTTCAGGATGCCGAGTTGCCGGAGCGAGCCGGGTCGATCGTTACGTCGCTGATTCCGGCCGAACAGCGCAGCCGCAAAGAGGACGACTAGGACAAGAGTCCGGAGAGCGTTTCATGTACGACAAGCAGGCGATCCACTATCTGGGACTGCTCGACCGGGCACTTCGATTTGCGCGCAAGAACCTGAGTCCCGACATTACGGCGCAGCGCCTACTCATTCTGATCGCGGTGTATTTCCACGAGGGCCTGAGCCAACGAGAGCTGTTGCGTCACCTCGAAAGCACGTCCATAACGGCGCTGTCGAGAAACCTGGCGGATCTTTCCGCAATGACCACCCGCAAGCTACCCGGCCCCGGATTGCTGGAACTGCGCACGGATCCGCTCAACCTGCGGGTCAAGCGGGTCTACCTGACGCAGAAGGGCCGGCGCTTCGTCAAGCGCTGGCTCGCCGAAACGGCCGGCTAGTTGTCTCCCGACCCCAACGGGGTCAGTCGCAGCAGCCGCCCGCCTTTTTTGTCTTCAAGCATCCAGATCGCGCCGTCCGGGCCCTGAACGATGGCGCGCATGCGCTTGCCCATATCGAATCGTTGCGCCTCGCGCGCCGACTCGCCCTCGAACTCGATTCGAACCAGTGACTGCGACGACAGGCCCGCGATGAGGCCGTCACCGCGCCAGTCTGCAAAGAGGTCGCCGTCGTAGACCATGAAGCCACCCGGCGAGATCACCGGCGTCCACCATACCGCCGGCGCAGCGAATTCGGGCCGGGTGTCGTGGTCCGGGATCTCTCTACCGCTGTAATGATCACCGTTTGAAACGATCGGATAGCCGTAGTTTTGTCCGCGCATGACCAGGTTGAGCTCATCACCGCCCTTCGGGCCCATCTCGTGGCTCCACAGCTGACCGTCGAGATCGAAGGCGATGCCGAGCGGATTACGGTGGCCCAGCGACCAGATCTGCGCGGTCACTCCGCCCTCATCGAAGAAGGGATTGTCCCGCGGCACGGAACCGTCGTCGTACAGGCGCACTATTTTGCCGAGGTTGCTATCCATGTCCTGTGCCGGGTCGAATTTTTGCCGATCACCCGAGGTGATGAACAAGTGACCGTCGTCGTCGAACAGCAGGCGATGGCCGTAGTGGCCGCGGCCGCTCACCTTCGGTTCCTGTCGCCAGATGACATCCACAGCGGACAGCGTGCCGCCGTCCCCGCTCAGTTCGAGAACACCGCGCGCCACGGCGGCGCCACGGGTGTTGCCATCGCCGGCCTCGGCGTAACTGATATAGAGCAGCCGGTTTTCGGCGAAGTCTGGGTGCAGGGCGACGTCGCCGAGACCGCCCTGGCCGCCGTAATCGACCTCCGGAAGGCCTCTTACAGGCTGTGATTTATTGCCGTCACGGTCGACGACCAGCAGGCGCCCGGCTTTCTCGGTCACCAGCAGGCGCCCATCGGGCAGGAACGCCATTGCCCAGGGTTCGTCAAAGCTCGCGACCGGATCGACCGCGAATGGACGGGGGCCTTCGGCGCTGGCGCACGCAGACAGAAGACAGGCGGACAGATACAGCAGGACCCGAAACATGTTACTCACCAGTGCTGGGAAAACGGTGGGAATTATAGTATTCAGAGTAGCTTCAGGCTCGTCGCCGTTACAAACGAATATAAATCTCATGAGAATCGACGCGATCACAATCGGCCACAATCCCCCGGAGGACGTCAACGTCATCATCGAGGTCCCCCATGGCGGACAACCCATCAAGTACGAAATGGACAAGGAGGCGGGCACGCTTGTCGTCGACCGGTTCCTGTACACGCCGATGTCGTACCCGGGAAACTACGGCTTCGTCCCCCACACGCTGTCGGAAGACGGTGATCCCATTGACGTGCTCGTCGCCAATTCCCGCGAACTCGTGCCCGGCTGCCTGATCAATGTGCGCCCGATCGGCGTGCTGGTCATGGAAGACAATGCGGGCCAGGACGAGAAGATTCTCGCTGTGCCTTCACCGTCCCTGACGCAACGCTACGACAACGTCAGGGAATACTCCGATCTGCCGGATATCACGCTGCGCCAGGTCGAGCATTTCTTCGAGCATTACAAGGATCTCGAACCCGGGAAGTGGGTTCGCATCGGCAACTGGCACGGCTCCGACGACGCCAAGCGCATGATTACAGAGGCGATAGAACGCGCAAGGTAGCTACAGCGCGTCGAAGAAGATCTCCATCTGCCGCCGCTGCCCGGCATCGGGCATGGGCCCTTGCGCGGCGCCAAAATTGTCGTCGACGTGTTTCGCCTTGGTCATACCGGGTATCGCGACCGTTGCGGCGGGATGCGACAGTGCGTACTTGAGCAGGAACTGCGCCCAGCTCGCGATTTGCAGGTCGCCCGTCCATTCGGGCAGCGGCTGGCTGCCCACGGCCTCGAAAATCCGGCCGCCGCCGAAGGTGCGGTTCAACATGACCGCCATGCCACGGTCCGCGGCCAGCGGCAGCAGGCGCTCTGCCGCTTCGCGCTGCTCCAGCGAGTAGTCGACCTGGATGAAGTCCAGCTCGTGGCGGTGCATGGCCTTTTCCATTTCCGCGTACTGGCTCGACCGTGACGTCGTCACGCCGACATAGCGAAACCGGCCGTCCTGCTTGAGTTCCTGCAGCAGCGGAATGTTCCTTTCCCAGTCGCGCAGGCTGTGCACCTGCATCAGGTCGATCGTGTCGGTCTGCAATCTGGTGGCTGAATCACGTGTCTGCGCGAGACTGTCGTCGCGCCCGCTCTCGCGATCGACTTTCGTGGCCAGGAAAAGGTCACTGCGGATGCCGAGATCACTCACGAGGTCGCCGAGGACGCTCTCGGAGGTCCTGTAACCCGGCGCCGTGTCGATGACCGTGCCGCCCCGTTCGTGAAAGCGCGCGAGGGCATCTCGCAGTGGCGCACGCGCCTCTGCCGAGGGTCCCACGCCGTAACGATTTGTGCCAAGGCCCATGATCGGGATGAGTTCGCCCGAAGACGGTATCCTGCGCTTGATGACGGTGGCCGGCGCCGCCAGTGCGGCGGGTCCGCCGGCTGCAATGAGCCCGCAGGCGGCGAGCGTCGTCTTCGCGAAGTTGCGGCGACTTATGCGGTGCACTGATGTCTCCCGTGAACGACCGATAATACCGTATCATGACGGGCGGGCAGGGAACCGAGAGAACGCGATGCCAGGACTGTATTTCGAAGAATTCTCGGTCGGACAGGTTTTCGACCACCCGATCCGGCGCACGATCACCGAGGCGGATAACGTGCTGTTTACCACCATGACGCACAACCCGGCGTCATTGCATCTCGACGCCGAGTACATGAAGAACACGGAGTTCGGCAAGCCGCTCGTGAACAGCGGCCTGACGCTGGGATTCATGGTTGGCATCTCGGTCAACGACACGACGCACGGGACGACGGTCGCCAATCTGGGCTGGGACGCGGTGCGTTTTCCCCGGCCGCTGTTTCACGGCGACACGATACACGTGCAAACCGAGGTGCTCGAGGTGCGCGAAAGCAAGTCGCGTCCCGACAACGGCATCGTGACTTTCGCGCACCGCGCTTACAATCAGCACGACGAGCTCGTCGGCGAATGCAAGCGCATTGCACTGATGATGAAGCAACCGAAATGATTCGCAGCTTCCTGTTTGTGCCGGGCGACAGCGAGCGCAAGCTCGAGAAGGCGGCTGACGCCGGCGCCGACGCCATCATCGTCGACCTCGAGGATTCGGTGAATGCCGAAAACCGGCCGCGCGCACGCGACCTTGCGCGCGACTACATTGAAGGCCGTGAGAACGTGTGGTTGCGAATCAATCCGATCGACTCCGGCGAGGCGATGGCCGACCTGCAGGCGGTGATGCCGGCGGCGCCGTGCGGTATCGTGCTGCCCAAGGCCAGGAGCGCCGACGATGCGACCCGGCTGGCGACGAAACTGGATGAGCTCGAGAGTCGCTTTGGGGTCGCGGCCGGACATACCAGGATTCTTCCCCTTTGCACCGAGAGGCCGCGCGCGCTTTTCTCCCTGGACAGCTACGTCGGCGCGACGCCGAGACTGGCCGGGCTGACCTGGGGTGCCGAAGATCTCAGCGCGGCGCTGGGCGCACGAGCAAGCCGCGACGGGGACGGCAACTGGCTGCCACCCTACGAGCTGGCGCGGTCGCTGTGCCTGTTCGCGGCGGCCGCGGCCGAAGTACCCGCAGTTGACACGGTTTACACGGATTTTCGCGATGCAGAGGGGCTGGCGTCCTTCGCCGCACGGGCGGCACGTGACGGTTTTACCGGAATGCTCGCCATCCACCCGGCGCAGGTAGCCACGATCAACGGCGCATTCTCGCCGAGTGACGATGAAGTGAGGCGGGCGGAACGCATCATTGCGCTGTTCAGGGACAATCCGGGAGCGGGGGCGCTGTCACTCGATGGCGAGATGATCGACAAGCCGCACCTCGTGCAGGCGCGGCGCATCGTTGCCGTTGCCAAGCGGCTCAAAACAACACAAGAAGGCTGAGCACGATGACCGATATCTACCCTGTTACTGACGAAGTTCGCGCGCGGGCGCTCATCGATGCGGCCGGGTACGAGAAGACGTATGCCCGTTCGGTGGAGGACAACGAGGGGTTCTGGGCGGATCAGGCTGGCCGCATCGACTGGATCAAGCCGTTTACGAAAGTGAAAGACGTCTCGTTCGCGCGCGACGACCTGCACATACGCTGGTACTACGACGGTACGCTCAATGTCTGTTACAACTGTGTCGACCGTCATCTCGAGGGGAAGGGTGACGACGTCGCGATCATCTGGGAGGGCGATGATCCGTCCCGCGACCTGAAAATTACTTATCGCGAGCTACACGAACGCGTCTGCAGGTTCGCGAACGCGTTGAAGGGGCTGGGAGCGAAGAAAGGCGATCGCATTACCATCTACATGCCGATGATTCCGGAGGCAGCGATAGCGATGCTCGCCTGTGCGCGCATCGGGGCTGTGCATTCGGTAGTGTTCGGCGGATTCTCGCCGGACGCCCTCGCAGGCCGCATCCACGATTGCGATTCGAACATCGTCGTCACGGCAGACGAAGGGATCCGCGGCGGCAAGAGCGTTCCGCTCAAGGCGAACGTCGATGCGGCGGCACGGAATCCTGCCGTCACCTCACTGGAGAAAGTCCTCGTTGTGCGTAATACGGGCGCGGATATCGGCTGGGTCGAGGATCGTGATGCATGGCTGCATGAACTCGAAGCGAGTGTCGATGCGGATTGCCCGTGCGAGGAGATGGGTGCCGAAGACCCGCTGTTCATCCTCTACACATCGGGTTCGACGGGCAAGCCCAAAGGCGTGCTGCACACGACGGGCGGCTACCTCGTCTATGCTGCGTTGACGCACGAATGTGTTTTCGATTACCAGCCCGGAGACGTCTACTGGTGCACGGCGGACGTGGGCTGGGTGACCGGCCACAGCTATATCGTCTACGGCCCGCTCGCCAACGGCGCCATCACGCTGATGTTCGAAGGAGTGCCGAACTACCCGACCTCGTCGCGGTTCTGGGAGGTCTGCGACAAGCACGACGTAAATATCTGTTATACGGCACCCACGGCGATTCGTGCGCTGATGCGCGAGGGCGAAGAACCGGTCAAGCGAACCTCTCGCAAGAGCCTGAGGTTGCTCGGCTCGGTAGGCGAGCCCATCAATCCCGAGGCATGGGAGTGGTACTACAAGGTGGTCGGCGACAGCCGTTGCCCGATCGTCGATACCTGGTGGCAGACCGAGACCGGCGGTATCCTGATCAGCCCGCTGCCGGGCGCTACGGACCTCAAGCCCGGCTCGGCGACAAAGCCACTGTTTGGCGTGATGCCCGCGTTACTCGACGGCGAAGGCAAGGTGCTGGAGGGCGCCAACGAGGGCAATCTCGTTATCACGGACAGCTGGCCCGGGCAGATGCGCACCGTCTACGGTGACCACAAGCGCTTCGTAGAGACCTATTTCTCAACCTTCGACAACTGCTACACGACGGGCGACGGCGCGCGCCGGGACGAAGACGGCTACTACTGGATAACCGGGCGTGTCGACGACGTGCTCAACGTGTCCGGCCACCGCATGGGAACCGCGGAAGTCGAGAGCGCGCTGGTCGCACATCCCAGCGTCGCAGAAGCTGCGGTTGTCGGTTATCCGCATGACATCAAGGGGCAGGGCATCTATGCCTACGTCACGCTCATGGAGGGCATCGAACCCAGTGAAGAACTGCGCGCGGAGCTGCAGCAATGGGTGCGCAAGGAGATCGGACCGATCGCCAAGCCCGACCTGATCCAGTGGGCCCCGGGACTGCCGAAGACCCGCTCGGGCAAGATCATGCGGCGTATCCTGCGCAAGGTTGCCGCCGACGATTACGGGGAGCTGGGTGACACGTCGACGCTGGCCGATCCCGCCGTCGTGGAGGACCTGATCGAGAATCGCCAGAATCGCGCCTAGCGCGGCGGTGAATCAGCCCTTGGCCTGGCTCGCATCGTCGTCGAAGATGACGGTGTCGGATTGCGTCTCGAGATCGTCGAAGTCAACGAGCTCCTCGAACTCGCTCAGGTCCGCGATGTCATCGAGCACGGCGCCCGGTGGCTTGTCGACCGGGTCCTCGTCCTGGTCGGACGGTTCGCCGGCGGTTTCGGCCGCCGCTGCCTGCTCGGCCATGAATGCTTCCTCGCTCAGCGGTTCCAGCTTCACTTTCGGAAGCACGTGGCTGAGCTGGTGTTCGCGCAGGGAATCGACAATGCAGCGCTCGTAAGCTTTCACGAATTCCTCGGCAAACATCTGCGGGAAACGGCCGCTGCCTTTCTCCGTCATCGTCGGGTAGAGGTCTTTGTACAGGCCCCAGTACTTGAGCTCGCCGAGCAGCCTGAACAGTGGTTTGCGGCCGAGCGAACGCTCGAAGCTCGCGGTAAGTTCTACCGGATCGAAACGGTCGGCGAACTCGACAAACGCGTGCGTCATGGCATCCAGGAAAGCCTCCTGGTGTGCCAGCAGGTCCTGGCAGACTTCACGGACCGCGTCGCGAGGACCGAGGTATTCGCCATCGCGCCCGACCAGCAGTTGCTTGACCAGGTCACCCGTATTCTGTGACAGCTTGATCGGGTTATTTTGCCGGGGAAGAATCGTCGTCTGGTCGAGACGGAAGGTCGTCTTCAGCTCGGCCCGGTTCTTGAGCAGCTTTTCGACTCCCCGTATGAATTCGCGCAGGATTTCGCCGGCGTTGTGCATTGACTCGGCGGGGTCGATGGCAGGATGCAGTTCCGCGCGGCTGATCTGCAGCCCGTCGAGGAAGGCATCGAAAAGATCGTCGCCGGTCACTTCTACCCGCGACGTCCTCGGGACCTCCGGCTCGAGCACCGGTGGCTCGGAATCCTGCAGTTCTCCCAAGATATCCGCAACAGGCGCCTCAGGCAGCTTTGTGTCGTCACCGGAGTAGAGGACCGACTCGAACGCCACGTCGCCGGTAATCTCGTCCTCGTCGAGCAGCTGGACGCCGGTCTTGATCCTGTCTTCCTCGACAAGCTGCTCGATATGATCAGGCACCACGGTCGGCTTCGGTTCCTCGGGCATCACCAGGTCTTCGCCCTCGTCGATGGAAACGAGGACTTCGAAGTCGCCGAGGAAGAGATGGTCGCCGTCGAACAGGCGGCGAGGGTTGCCTTTGCCGAGTGGCTTGCGCTCGTCATTGACGTAAACGCCGTTGGTGCTTATGTCGACGATATAGTAGGTCCCGCCTTTGCAGTCGATCGTGGCGTGCTTTCCGGAAATGAACTTGTCCGGATCGGGCAGGATCCAGTCGTTATTCAGGGAGCGCCCGATGGTGCCGCCAGCCGACCGGAACTCGCGCACGGCATCGTCGCCGACGATGTCGCGGTGGTCGCTGATGATTTCCAGTTTGAGCGGCATACCCGTTCCATACTGTCGCCGCCGCACGGAAAATACGCAGTGCGGTCGGTGGCCGAACGTAAATAGTGCGCTGGATTAGGGGCTTACGCTGCCAAACAGTTCACATAATCGGGCGGGAAATGCGGCCCTGGGTCCTTGAGAACGCGCATTGGCGACCAAATATGACGAAAACACGGGTAGTGGCGAAATTGGCGCCGGTGTGTCACCTTCTAGCGGGTAACGATGAGCAACAAGACACTTTACAAGATCGTTTTCGTCAGCCAGGGCCAGGTTTACGAGGTCTATGCGCGCGAAGTCAGCCATGGCGGCCTGTTCGGCTTCATCGAGGTCGAGGAGCTCGTCTTCGGCGAGCGCACGAGCGTCGTGGTCGACCCTTCCGAAGAGCGGATCAAATCGGAGTTCGAAAACGTCAAGCGTACTTACCTGCCGATGCACTCGATCATTCGCATCGACGAGGTGGAAAAGCAGGGCACGTCGAAGATCACCAAGGCGGAGGGAAACGTCACGCAGTTCCCGATGCCGATCTACACCCCCACCGACTCCAAATAACCCGATAGCCACGCGCTACCGCGCCGAATTTTTTCGTCAGACTTTTGCGCAGAGAGCCTGGTTCGGGGTGTTTATCTCCGGGCTGCTCGCTGCGCTCGCTTTAGGCCTCGGAGACAAACACCCCGAACCAGGCTCTTCGGATAGATCAGTCCGAGGGTCAGGCGCGGCGGGGCGTTTGTCGACCGAAGTAAAGCGGAGCCGCGCGCAGCGCGGTGAGCCATGAGGGAGATAAATGACCCGGCGCGCCTGACCTGCGCCGATGCCTGACGAGAAGAGCCGACAGGTTTGGCGCAGGCCGACGTGCGCTGCGGGGGAATGGTTCAGGGGGCTGCGCTTGCAGCAGGACGGGGGTCTAGTATGATCGCGTGCTATCTCTTCGAACCCATGCAAGGCCGCCACGCTTGTCGAAACCTGCCGCTGATGTCGTGACACAGACACCCGTCGACATGCTGGAATTGGCCGGTCAGCCCGCGCTTTCCGATTTCCGCCTCGAGAAACTCGCCCAGGCTCTGCGCCAGGCCGACGGGCGGGTGACCGGGGTCGAGGCGCGTTACGTCTATTTCGTCGACCTCGTCGCGCCGCTGTCTGCGGAGCATCGCAAACGGCTCGAGGCGCTGTTGCTGTCTGGCGAAGCGCCGGGCCGCCTGTCGAAGGGAACATCGAAACTCTACGTCGTGCCGCGTCATGGCACGATCTCGCCGTGGTCGAGCAAGGCCACCGATATTGCGCTCGCCTGCGATCTGATGGCCGTGCGGCGGATCGAGCGCGGTATCTGTTATGCGCTCAGGTACAGCGCGCGGCCCGAGCAGGACGAACTGCTGCAGCTGTCGCGGTTGTTGTTCGACCGCATGACGGAGACCGTGTTCGAGTCGAGCGGTGACGCGCAGGCGCTGTTCCAGGCGCATGCGCCGGATGAAATTGCGACAGTCCCGCTGCTCGAGTCGGGACGCTCCGCCCTCGAGGCGGCGAATGGCGAACTCGGTCTCGCCCTATCGGAGGACGAGATCGATTATCTCGTCGACAGTTACACGGAGCTGCAGCGTGACCCGACCGATGCCGAGCTGATGATGTTCGCGCAGGCCAATTCGGAACATTGCCGGCACAAGATCTTCAATGCCGACTGGATCATCGACGGTGAGCGCCAGGAGGAGCGTCTTTTCGGCATGATCCGGACCACGACCGAAGCGAGCCCCGACGGCGTTATCTCGGCCTACTCGGATAACGCCGCCGTCATCGAGGGATGGACGACGTCGCGCCTGATGCCGGAACCGTCCAGCCGCGAATACCAATATTGCACCGAGCCCGTGCACATCCTGATGAAGGTGGAAACGCACAACCACCCGACCGCCATATCGCCGTTTCCGGGCGCGGCCACCGGCTCCGGCGGAGAGATACGCGACGAGGGCGCGACGGGCCTCGGCGCGAAGCCCAAGGCCGGTCTGACCGGCTACACGGTGTCGCACCTGCGCATGCCGGGCTTTCGCCAGCCGTGGGAGTCGGATTTTCCGCATCCGGACCGGATGGCGACCCCGCTCGAGATCATGATCGAAGGACCGATCGGCGGCGCCGCCTTCAACAACGAATTCGGGCGGCCGAATCTGTGCGGCTATTTCCGCACCTTCGAATGGCGTTCGGCGGAAATGCCGGCGAACGAAATCCGCGGCTATCACAAGCCGATCATGATCGCCGGTGGCGTTGGCAATGTTCGCGAGGAACACGCGAACAAGATCGACGTGCCGGTGGGTGCCAGAGTCGTGACGATCGGCGGGCCTGCGATGCTGATCGGGCTTGGCGGTGGTGCCGCGTCGAGCGTCGCCAGCGGCACGTCGAGCGAGGACCTTGACTTTGCCTCCGTGCAGCGCGGCAACCCGGAGATGCAGCGGCGTGCACAGGAGGTCATCGACCGCTGCTGGGCGATGGGCAGGGACAACCCGATTCTTCTGATCCACGACGTCGGCGCCGGGGGGTTGTCCAATGCCGTGCCGGAGGCCGTGGACCATAGCAAGCACGGCGCACGCATAGAGTTGCGCGACGTGGCCAATGCCGAGCCGGGCATGTCGCCGATGGGTATCTGGTGCAACGAGGCACAGGAACGTTACGTGCTGATCGTCGATGCGGATCGCATCGACGAGTTCGAGGCTCACTGCGATCGCGAGCGGTGCCCGGTATCGGTAATAGGCACGCTCACGGACGACGGCAGGCTTGTCGTCACCGATCGCGAGTTCGACAACAGACCGGTGGACATGCCGATGCAGATGTTGCTCGGTAATCCGCCCAAGATGACGCGCGACGTAAGCCGCGTCGTGCAGGACACGGAAACCATCGACCTTGCCGATATTTCGATCGAGGATGCCGTGTACCGGGTACTGCGGTTTCCGGCCGTTGCGAACAAGGGTTTCCTCATTCACATCGGCGATCGCACGGTGGGTGGACTGAGTGCGCGCGACCAGCTGATAGGACCCTGGCAGGTGCCGGTCAGCGACGTCGCGATCACGCTGTCGGGATTCGACGGCGTGACGGGCGAGGCCATGGCGATGGGTGAGCGTACGCCGCTTGCGGCGTTCAACGCGCCCGCATCAGGCCGTATGGCCGTTGCGGAGGCAATCACCAATATTGCTGCGGCCGCTATCGATGGCATCGAAAAGATACGCCTGTCGGCGAACTGGATGGCGGCCGCGGGCCACAGCGGCGAAGACGCCAGCCTGTTCGATACCGTGAAGACGGTTGCCAACGACATGTGCCGCAAACTGGGAATCGCGATTCCCGTCGGCAAGGATTCGCTGTCGATGCGTGCCCGCTGGCAGCAGGATGGCGAGGAGTACCAGGTCGTGGCGCCTGTCTCGCTGATCGTATCTGCGTTCGCGCCGGTCAGCGATGCGACGCGGCAGCTCACGCCGCAACTGCGGCCGGCGAATGAACAAAGCTATCTCCTGCTGTTCGACCTGGGCGGCGGCGCCAATCGCCTCGGTGGTTCCTGCCTGGCGCAGGCCTTCAATCGCGTTGGCGGCGAAGCGCCCGATATCGACGATCCGGCGTTACTCCGCGGTTTCTTCGCGGCTATCCAGGAACTGGCGTCGCGCGACATGCTGCTTGCCTATCATGACCGCAGCGATGGCGGGCTGCTGGCAACAGTCGCTGAAATGATGTTCGCGAGCCGTGTTGGCGTATCGCTGCAGCTCGGCGGCCCGCGCGAGAGCATGCTGGCGCAGCTGTTCAGCGAGGAGGCCGGGGCCGTAGTGCAGGTCACGAAGGCAAAGCTCGCGCACGTGCAGATGGTGCTCGATCGGCATGGCGTGACCGCGCAGGCCATTGGCCGTGTCGAGCAGAAGCCGGTACTGACGATCCGCGACGGCGTCAGCGCGCCGCTGCGCTTCGAGCGCAAGGACCTGCAGCGCGCCTGGTCGGAGACCAGCTATCGCATACAGGCACTGCGGGACAATCCGGCAACCGCGAAGGAGGAGTTCGATCGCATCCTCGACGACGCCGACCCTGGGCTGCACGCAGAGCTTACCTTCGATGCGAAGAGTGACATTACCCTGCCGTTCCGCGGCGGCACGAAACCACGTGTCGCGATACTGCGCGAGCAAGGTGTCAACAGCCAGTACGAGATGGCGGCCGCGTTCATGCGAGCCGGTTTCTCGGTCGTGGACGTGCACATGAGCGACCTGCTCGAAGGCCGCGACGATCTTGCCGGTTACCAGGGCGTGGTTGCCTGTGGCGGGTTTTCGTTCGGCGACGTGCTTGGCGCCGGCGGCGGATGGGCGAAGTCGATCCTCTACCATTCACGCACGCGCGACCAGTTCCAGGCGTTTTTCGAGCGCAGCGACAGCTTCGCGCTCGGCGTCTGCAATGGTTGCCAGATGTTGTCGCACCTGCGCGAGCTGATCCCGGGCTCGGACAACTGGCCGCGCTTCCTCAGGAATCGTTCCGAGCAGTTCGAGGCGCGCCTGAGTCTCGTAGAGATCGTGGAGAGCCCGTCACTGTTCCTGCAGGGCATGGCCGGTTCGCGCATACCGATCGCGACGTCGCACGGCGAAGGGCGCGCCGTATTCCAGAGCGACGATGCGCGTTACGCAGCTTCGTACACGGTAGCGCTGCGTTACGTGGACAATTACGGCCAGGTGGCCGACGAATACCCGGCCAACCCGAACGGCTCGCGCGACGGCATCTGCGGACTGGCCAACGAGGACGGCCGCGTCACGATCATGATGCCGCACCCGGAACGCGTTGCCCTGACGCGCCAGAATTCCTGGCACCCGGACAACTGGGACGACGACGGGCCATGGATGCGCATGTTCCGCAACGTGCGGGTGGCCCTGGGCTGATCAGGCCGACGAAGCCAGGTCTTCGTTGCCTTCCTCGACAAAGAAGCGCCGCACTTTCAGCGCGCGGGTAAGCTTGCCGCGGCGCACGAAGCACTGGTACAGCATGTCCTTCATCACCTCGAGCAGAATGCCCGCCTGGACGCGATTCAGGAGAGGCAGCTGCTCCTCCTCGCCCGCGTCGAACAGGACCGCCTTGATGGGCGCAAACGCCTGGTCATCGATGCCTGCAATGTCCTGGGCGACCATGACTTCCTCGAATGCACGCAGCTTGCCGCCTTCGCCGAGCGCCGCATAGGCGCTGACGGCCGAACGCCGGCACATCGACGCGAACGCGTTGAAGTTGTTGGTCGAGTAGCAGGACAGGGCTTCACGGAACAGGACTTCCGTGTGCTTGGGCAGGTAGGAGTATGCGAACCGCTCCTTGGGCCGCTCGAGTTCGACGAAGTTGCGGTACAGCTCGACCCGGTCCTCGGTGAACGACTTCGTCGCGAAGCGCAGGAAGACGGGCGCGTGGCAGGAGTCGCACTGGAAAACGAGGCCGACGTGCTTCGGCCGGGTCTCGATGAGATCCGCGGCGCTCGGGATCGACTGCGGCGTCATGTGCGAGTAGACGTTGCAGTACGGGCACTCGAGCCCGATCTGCTCGTCATCGTCGCTCAACAACCCCTGGTGCCTGTCCAGTGCTAGTGTCATTCGCTCAGACCGCTCGTTACCGCCGGTCACCGTTGTCGTTATCGAGGGTGCCGACGCTTATTGGTATTACCACCAGTATGCACCAATGTTTTTACCACGCCAGCGGCCCTTGGACATAATCCGGCAACGAGGGGCCCGGCGTCAGCCCTCGAGGCGCCTGTACTTGATGCGGTGCGGGCTGTCCGCCTCGGCGCCAAGGCGGCGTTTGCGGTCTTCCTCGTAGTCGGCGTAATTGCCGGCGAACCAGGTCACGATCGAATCGCCTTCGAACGCCAGGATATGCGTGCAGATGCGGTCGAGGAACCAGCGATCGTGCGATATGACGACGGCCGACCCCGGGAACTCGAGCAGCGCCTGCTCCAGCGCGCGCAGGGTCTCGACGTCGAGATCGTTGGTCGGTTCGTCGAGCAGCAGCAGGTTGCCGCCCGAGCGCAGCATCTTCGCGAGATGCACGCGATTGCGCTCACCGCCGGATAGCAGGCCGATCTTCTGCTGTTGCTCCGCGCCGCGGAAATTGAAGCGGCCGACGTAACGCCGCGATGGCGTCTCGTAGTTACCGACCTTGATAAGGTCCTGGCCGTCGGAGATTTCCTCCCAGACTGTCTTGTTGTCGTCAAGGCTGTCGCGGGACTGGTCGACGCTGGCGAGCTGCACCGTGTCGCCGAGGCGTATGCTGCCGGCGTCCGGCTTTTCTTCGCCCGTGATCATGCGGAACAGCGTCGTCTTGCCGGCGCCGTTCGGGCCGATGACGCCGACGATGCCGCCAGGCGGCAACTGGAAACTCAGGTCGTCGATAAGGAGCTTGTCGCCGAAGCCCTTGCGCAGGTTTTCAACCTCGACGACGACGTCGCCGAGACGCGGCCCGGGGGGAATGTAGATCTCGTTAGTCTCGTTGCGCTTCTGGTAGTTCGATGACGAGATCTCCTCGAACTGCCGCAGTCGGGCCTTCGACTTTGCATGGCGGCCTTTCGGGTTCGAGCGAACCCACTCGAGTTCGGCCTGCATCGCCTTGCGGCGCGCCTTTTCCGACGCCTCTTCATTGGCCAGGCGATTTTCCTTCTGTTCGAGCCACGACGAGTAGTTGCCTTCCCAGGGGATGCCGTGGCCCCGGTCGAGCTCGAGAATCCAGCCGGCCACGTTGTCGAGGAAGTAGCGATCGTGAGTGACCGCGATAACGGTGCTCGGGTACTCGTCGAGGAAACGCTCCAGCCACGCCACCGATTCGGCGTCGAGGTGGTTGGTGGGCTCGTCCAGGAGCAGCATATCGGGTTGCGACAGCAACAGCCTGCACAGCGCGACGCGGCGCTTCTCGCCGCCCGAGAGCTTGCTGACGTCCGCATCCCAGGGAGGGAGCCGCAATGCGTCGGCCGCAACCTCGAGCTTGCGATCCAGCTCCCAGGCGCCCGCCGCTTCGATGGCGTCCTGGAGCTTGCCCTGTTCCTCGAGCAGGGCGTTCATCTCGTCGTCGGACATCGGCTCCGCAAACTTCTCGCTGATCTCGTTGAACCGGTCGACCAGCGCCTTGGTTTCAGCGACACCTTCTTCCACGTTGCCGCGCACGTCCTTCGAGGCGTCGAGCTCCGGCTCCTGCGGTAGATAGCCGATATTGATGCCGGGCTGCGGCCGCGCTTCGCCGTCGATCTCGGTGTCGAGCCCGGCCATGATACGCAGCAGCGTCGATTTGCCGGAGCCGTTCAGGCCGAGCACGCCGATCTTGGCCCCCGGGAAGAACGACAGCGAGATGTCGTGGATGATCTGGCGTTTGGGCGGGACCACCTTGGCCACGCGGTTCATCGTGTAAATGTATTGCGCCATTTCTCTTGGGTAATCATTGAGGAGGGCGCATTATCCGGTATGCTGCAGCGATAGCAAATCGTCCTGATACATCCATGAGCGAACCTGTACTTGTCTACAAAGGCGGCGAGATTGCGGCCTACGGTTTCGGTGACCCGCACCCCTTCGGCACCGACCGGCACGACGTTTTTCACAGAGAGCTGGCGGAGGCCGATCTCGGCGATGCCGTCCGCTACATGACGCCGCGGCGCGCCAGCGTCGACGAGCTGCTGCTGTTTCATACCCCCGAGTACATCGACAAGGTGTCGCGCATGTCGACGGAGGGCAGGGGTTACCTCGACGACGGCGACACGCCGGCGCTGCCGGGCATCTTCGACGCCGCTTCCGACGTCGTCGGCACCACGCTGTCGGCCGTCGATGCCGTGATGCACGGCGAGGCGAAACGGGCATTCGTGCCCATCGCGGGCCTGCACCACGCCGCCCGAGACCGGGCCGCCGGGTTCTGCGTCTTCAACGACTGCGGTGTCGCCGCCGAGTACCTGCGGCAGCGCCACGGACTGAGCCGCGTTGCCTATGTGGACATCGACGCCCATCACGGCGACGGCGTTTTCTACGGCTTCGCCGACGATCCCGACCTGATTTTCGCCGACATCCACGAGGACGGCCGCTACCTTTACCCTGGTACCGGCGCCGCCGAGGAAACCGGCACGGGCCGGGCGCGGGGCACCAAGCTCAACGTGCCAATGGCACCGGGCGCCGGCGATGCCGAGTTCCGCATGGCGTGGCGGCAGGTAGAGGCCTACCTGGACGCCGCAGAGCCCGAATTCATCATCTTCCAGTGCGGCGCGGACAGTCTCGAAGGCGACCCGATCACGCACCTCTGCTACTCGGAGCAGGCACATGCGGATGCGGCAGCGACCCTTTGCCGGCTCGCCGACAAGCATTGCAGCGGTCGCCTGATCGGCACCGGTGGCGGCGGTTACAACCGCCAGAACATTGCGCGCGCCTGGACGCGCGTCGTGCAGGCATTTGTCGACGCCGCCTGACGTGTTTCGGTAAACCGGCCTCTACAGCGCGGCCTTTTGCAGGTAACATCGCCTTTTTTTCGCCCCCCCTTTCAAGACCTCAAGACCCGGAGAAGCTCGCCCATGGTTGCCACGAAGCCCATATCCGCCACCCATTCGGATCGTCCGCTCGACGTATTCGATCCCGAACTCGCCAAGGCGATCGAGCTGGAGCAGCGCCGCCAGGAAGAGCATATCGAACTGATCGCGTCAGAGAACTACGCGAGCCAGCGGGTCATGGCAGCGCAGGGCTCGGTGCTGACGAACAAGTACGCGGAAGGTTACCCGGGCAAGCGCTACTACGGTGGCTGCGAGTACGTCGACGACGCGGAAATCCTGGCGATCGAGCGCGCCAAGGCGCTGTTCGGCGCCGACTATGCCAACGTGCAGCCGCACTCCGGTTCACAGGCAAATGCGGCCGTGTGCATGGCGCTTCTGAACCCCGGAGATACCCTGCTGGGCATGAGCCTGGCCGAGGGCGGTCACCTGACCCACGGCACCAAGGTCAATTTCTCGGGGCGGCTTTACCACGCCATACAGTACGGACTCGATCACGAGACCGCGCTCATCGATTACGACCAGGTCCAGGCACTGGCGAACGAACACAGGCCGAAGCTGGTGATCGCTGGTTTCTCCGCCTATTCGCGTGTCGCCGACTGGGCGCGCTTTCGCGAGATCGCCGACAGCGTCGGTGCGTATCTCATGGTGGACATGGCGCACGTGGCCGGGCTGGTTGCCAGCGGCCATTACCCCAACCCGATACCGTATGCGGACGTGGTAACCACCACGACGCACAAGACACTGCGTGGTCCGCGCGGTGGCCTCATCCTCGCGCGCGAAAATCCCGAGCTCACCAGGAAGTTCAACTCGCTGGTGTTCCCGGGCACGCAGGGCGGGCCGCTCATGCACGTGATTGCCGCGAAAGCGGTGGCCTTCAAGGAAGCGATGGAGCCGGGATTCAAGGTATACCAGGAACACGTATGCGAAAACGCCAAAGTGATGGCGAGTGTCCTGCAGGAACGCGGTTTCCCGATTATCTCGGGCGGCACCGACAATCACCTGATGCTCGTCAGCCTGATCGAGCACGGCATCACGGGCAAGGATGCGGACGCAGCGCTGGGCCGGGCCAACATCACGGTAAACAAGAACGCGGTGCCGAACGACCCGCAGTCTCCGTTCGTCACCAGCGGACTGCGCCTCGGCACGCCGGCAATCACCACGCGCGGCTTCGGGGTGGAGGAAACGCGCCTGTTGACGGGCTGGATTGCGGATATACTGGACGATATCGAAAACGAGGAAACCATCGATCGCGTGCGTGGCGAGGTCCTTGAGCTGTGCGGGCGGTTCCCGGTCTACGACTAGATGCACTGCCCGTTCTGCGCCAACGAAGAAACGAAAGTGATCGACTCCCGGCTTGCCGGCGAGGGCCGGCAGATTCGCAGGCGCCGGCAATGCCTGGACTGCAACGAACGGTTCACGACATTCGAGACCGCCGAGCTCGTCATGCCGCGGCTCGTAAAGAGCGATAACAGCCGTCAGCCCTTCGACGAGGACAAGTTGCGGTACAGCATGGTTCGCGCGCTGGAGAAGCGACCCGTGCCGAGCGACGCACTCGAGCAGTCCATCGGGCGTCTCGTGCACAAGCTGAGGACCATGGGTGAGCGGGAAGTACCGTCGCGGCTGGTCGGCGAACTCGTGATGGAAGAACTCCGCGCCCTCGACGAGGTGGCCTACGTCCGCTTCGCTTCCGTCTATCGCCGTTTCCAGGACGTGACCGAGTTCGAGGAGGAGATCAAGCGGCTGCAGCGGATCTCGGAGGCGGCAGCCAGCCGCGAGCAGATGTCATTATTGCCCGAGCTGCTGGGCAAGAAGAACCGGTAAGGCCGGATGGCTGAATTTTCGGCCGCGGACAGCGCATTCATGGCGCGCGCCCTGCGCCTCGCCGAGCGCGGTGTCTACACCGCTCATCCGAACCCGATGGTGGGCTGCGTGCTGGTCCGCGACGGCACGGTCGTCGGCGAGGGCTGGCACGAGTTCGCAGGCGAAGCGCACGCCGAGATCAATGCGCTCCGGGTTGCGGGTGACAGGGCCCGCGGCGCAACCGCCTATTTGACGCTGGAACCCTGCTCGCACGCGGGCAAGACGCCGCCGTGCGCGCCGGCCCTCATCGAGGCGGGCATCAGCGAAGTCGTCATCGCCATGCAGGACCCGTTTCCTGCGGTCAGCGGCAACGGCAAGGCGGCCCTCGAGGCGGCCGGAATCAACGTCCGCAGCGGCCTGATGGCAGAAGCGGCCCGGGCGCTCAACGCCGGTTTCCTGAGCCGGGTCCAGCGCGGCCTGCCGTTTGTCCGGCTCAAGGTCGCGAGCAGCCTCGACGGCGCAATCGCGATGAATTCCGGCGAAAGCCAGTGGATCACCGGCCCGGGGGCGCGCGACGACGTGCAGCGCCTGCGTGCGCGCTCGGGCGCGATCCTGACGGGGATCGGCACCGTGCTCGCAGACGATCCCGCCCTGAATGTTCGCCACGAGGCGCTCGATACCCGTGGCCTGCAGCCCGTCAGGGCGGTGCTGGATTCCCGGCTGCGGATGCCGCTGTCGGCCGGGATGCTGGCGATGCCCGGCGAGACGATCGTGTACTGCACGGACGATGCGGGGCGCCAGCCCCTCGTGGATGCCGGGGCCCGCGTTGTTCGCGTGCGGCGAGCGGCGGGCGTTCTCGATGCACGAGCGGTGCTTGCAGACCTGGCTGGCCGGGAAGTCAACGACGTGCTGGTCGAAGCGGGAGCCGCCGTATGCGGACACTTGTTGTCGCGCAGGCTCGTTGACGAGCTTGTGATTTACCAGGCGCCCCATATCATGGGTAGCGAGACAAAACCGATGTTCCACACGCCCGGGTGGTCGCGGCTGGCCGACCGGCTGGCGCTCGACGTCGTGGACCTCAGGCGTGTTGGTCAGGACATTCGCATGACCGCCCGGATAAAGGATTAGTAGCAGCCCGTGTTTACCGGAATCATCAAGGCGAAAGGCACGATCGGCGCGATTGAAAAGCGCGGCGGGGACGTGCGACTGCGCGTCACGGCATCCGGACTGCCGTGGCGGGAATACGCAGTGGGCGACAGCATAGCCGTCAACGGTGTGTGCCTGACGGCGGTGCGGCTGCTCGACGACGGCTTCGACACCGACGTGTCGGTGGAGACGCTCGACGTGACGACGCTGAAGCAACTGGCCGTTGGCGACGCCGTCAATCTCGAGCCGGCGCTGCGCGTGGGCGACGCGCTCGGCGGGCACCTGGTCAGCGGTCACGTGGACGGTATTGGCAAGATGCTCGCGCGCGCCGACGACGCGCGCTCGATCCGAATGACCTTCGAGGTACCCGGCGAGCTTGCGCGCTACATTGCCAGGAAAGGCTCGATCTGCGTGGATGGTGTTAGCCTTACCATCAACGAGGTATCGGGAAACACGTTCGGCCTGAATATTATTCCGCATACAGCCGAGGTCACGACGATGGGCGCATACGAGGCCGGCACGGCCGTGAACATCGAGGTGGACCTGCTCGCGCGCTACATTGAACGCATGCTCGGCAGCGATGCCGGAGGACTGTCCATGGATTTCCTCAGAGAGCATGGTTATGCCTGACAATACGACAACGCACCCCCGCGCCATCGAGATGCCGTTCAGCGATATCGAAGATATCGTCGCGGATATCCGCGCAGGCAAGATGGTCATCATGGTCGACGACGAAGACCGCGAGAACGAAGGTGACCTGATCATGGCCGCAGAGCTCGTGCGGCCCGAAGACGTCAATTACATGGCGACGCACGGCCGCGGCCTGATCTGCCTGACCCTGTCGCGGGAGCGCTGTGCGCAGCTGCGGCTGCCGTTGATGGTGTCGGAGACGGATGAACACCACGCGACCAACTTCACTATCTCCATCGAGGCGGCCGAAGGCATCACGACCGGAATTTCTGCGCACGATCGGGCTCGCACGGTCAGGGCGGCGGTTGCGTCGGACGCGCGCCCCGACGACCTCCGACAGCCAGGGCATATTTTTCCGGTCATGGCGCAGCCGGGCGGCGTCCTGACGCGTGCCGGCCACACCGAAGCCGGCTGTGATCTCGCGCGGCTGGCGGGGCTCGAAGCAGCCGCGGTGATCGTAGAGATCCTGAAAGAAGACGGCAGTATGGCGCGCCGGCCGGACCTCGAGCGGTTCGCGCGCGAGCGCGGCATTCGCATCGGCACGATCGCCGACCTGATTCGTTACCGGCTGGAGAAAGAGCGCAACATCGAGAGGATCCTCGAGCGGCCCGTCGATACGGCGCATGGCCGCTTCACGATGTATTGCTACGATGACCTGATCAACCGAGCCGTGCACGTTGCGCTCGTCAAGGGGGACATGTCGAAAGCGGATAATCCGCTCGTGAGAGTGCATCTGCAGGACACGCTCGGCGACATCATCGGTGTTCGGAGCGGTTCGCTGGGCTGGCCGCTGGACAGCGCCATCGAGCGTATCACGCAAGAAGATGCGGGCGTCATCGTGATCCTTCGCGAGCAGGAGACGTCGCGCGACTTCATCGATGCCGTCGAAGGGCTCGGGAAGGAACCGAGCGAGATCGAGGAGCACCGCGGCGGCGATGCGGTGCTTCGAACCTACGGTGTCGGCGCCCAGATCCTGCGCGACCTCGGCTTGTCGAAAATCCGTGTATTATCGGCACCCAAACACATGTACGCGATCTCCGGATTCGACCTGGAGATCACGGAGTACGTGGAAAGCTGATTTTCCCGGCATTCTTAGCGAGCCGTCATGGACAAGATAAAAACGACCGAAGGCGACCTGATGGTCCGCGACGCACGCTTCACGATCGTCGCGTCCCGATTCAACGACTTTATCGTGGATTCGCTGCTCAAGGCATCGCTGCATTGTCTCCGGCAGCATGGCGCGGCGGACGCGGATATCGAAGTCGTGCGGGTTCCCGGCGCGTTCGAAATGCCGGTTGCAGTAGGCAAGATCGCTGCCTCGCGGCGAGCGGACGGCATCATTGCGCTGGGCTGCGTGATTCGCGGCGGTACCCCGCACTTCGACTACGTGGCCGGTGAATGCGTGCGGGGCGTCGCGGGGGCCGCGCGTAAACACGGCGTGCCCGTCGGCTTCGGCATCCTCACCGTGGACACGATTGAACAGGCGATAGAGCGCGCCGGTACCAAGGCCGGCAACAAGGGCGAAGAAGCGACCCTGGCCGTCATCGAGATGGTCGACCTTCTGCGTCGCATCGATTAGTCATGGCGTCCGGAGGAACACCGGGCGCACGCACGCGTGCGCGCGAACTGCTGCTGCAGGCTTTGTACCAGAAGCAGATTGCCGGTCATGATCGTCGCGAGCTGTTGTCGCAATTCCGGGCGCAGGTTGCCTACGAACGCGTGGACCAGGAGTATTTCGAGGAGCTGCTGAAGGGCATCTGCGAGACCCAGGCAGCGCTCGAGCAGGCGATCGACGGTTTCATTGACCGGCCACTCGATCAACTCGACCCGGTCGAACTCGGTATTCTCCTGATAGGTGTTTACGAGCTGCAGTCACGCATCGACATTCCGTATCGCGTCGTGATCAACGAATGCGTGAATCTCGCCAGGCGTTTCGGTGCGCTCGATGGGCACAAGTACATCAACGCTTGTCTCGACGCCGCGGCGCAATCGTTGCGGGAGGTCGAGGTCAAGGCCAAAGGCGGTGGATGAGTTCGAGCTGATCCGCCGCTATTTCTCGCGGCATTCGGAATCGCCGGCGCTCGTTGCCGGCGTCGGAGACGACGGCGCCGTCCTTCGGCCGCCCGCAGGGAGGGAGCTGGTGACCGTCATCGACACGATGGTTGCCGGCACGCATTTCCCCGCAGACATGAATGCGCGCGACGTCGGATACCGCATCGTCGCCGTCAATCTCTCGGATATTGCCGCGATGGGCGCAGAACCCCGCTGGATGACGCTGGCGCTGACCCTCGTTGAAGCCGACGCGGACTGGCTGGAGGAATTTGCAGGCGGGCTGTACGAAGCGGCGGCGGAGTGGGGTGTGATGCTCGTCGGCGGCGATACGACCAAAGGTGTGCAGCTCGTGGTCAGTGTGCAGATGAGCGGCGACCTGGCGCCAGGCACCGCCCTGTACCGCAGCGGCGCACAAACCGGCGACACCGTCTATGTCACCGGCACCCTGGGCGATGCCGCGGCCGGTTTGCAGCAGTTGTCCCTGAGCGCAGGTGACGAGTATCTGACGCGCCGGTTCGCGCGCCCGAGCGCCCGTGTCGGCGTGGGCAGGGCGCTCGCCGGTATCGCACACGCGGCGATCGACCTGTCCGACGGGCTGGTTGCCGATCTGTCCAAAATACTCGAGGCGAGCCATGTCGGCGCCGAACTCGACCTGCAGCGCCTGCCTTTGTCGCAGCAATTGCTCCGTACGGCCGGGCATGAGCAGGCGCTGCGCCACGCGATGGGCGGCGGCGACGACTACGAACTGTGTTTCACGCTGCCGGAATCCAGGCTGCCCGCGGAGATCTCGGCCGAAGTGACACCGATAGGGCGCATTACACACCAGCAAGGGCTCGTGTGCCGCGACGGCGATACGGTTGTTCCTTTCGACGACACCGGGTACCGTCATTTCCGATGAATGAGGCGCCACGGAAGCTTGCAGGAACCGTTCTCACGGACCCGGTGCACATCCTCGCGTTCGGCTTCGGCACGGGGCTGTCGCCCGTCGCGCCGGGCACCGTCGGCTCGCTCGTGGGGGTTCTTTTTGCCTGGCTGACGCTCGACCTGGGCTTGCCGGCGCAGCTCGTGATTGCGGCGGCCATCTCCCTGTCGGGCATCTGGATTTGCGGCGAGAGCGCGCGCCGCATCGGCGTACACGACCACGGCGGGATCGTCTGGGACGAGATCGCGGGTATGTACATCACGCTGCTGGTTGCGCCGCCGACGATAGCCGCATGGGTACTGGGATTCGTACTGTTCCGGGTCTTCGATATCGCCAAACCCTGGCCGATTCGGGACCTGGATCACAGACTCGGCGGGGGGCTCGGAATTATGCTGGACGACCTTGCTGCCGCGCTGTATGCCTTGATTTTATTGGGTTTGTACGGGTGGCTTATGACTTGACGTGAGACAAAATGGCCAGTCCTGTTAGCGAAATTCAGCGCTCGGGTGACGTGCCGGACAAAATCGGCAAATACGTCATCATCAACAAGATCGGCAAGGGCAGCACCGGCATGGTGTACCTGTCTCACGACCCCTACTACCGCCGCGACGTCGCGATCAAGGTATACAACATCGAGGAAGATTCTGACGCGGATCGCGCGCAGGTCTCGCGCAAGATGTTTTTCAACGAAGCGCACATGGTCGGCATGCTGCAGCATCCGAATATCATGCCGATTTACGATGCTGGTGAAGAGGACGGCAAGTATTACGTCGTCACCGAGCACATCCAGGGCGCGCGTACGCTGGCAGCCTACTGCCGGCCGGACAACCTGCTGCGCGTCGACGACGTCGTGGAAATTATCTACAAGTGCGCCAAGGCTTTGCACTACGCTCACGGCCGCGGTGTCATCCACCGCGACATCAAGCCGAGCAACGTGATGCTGACGACCGACAACGACGTTCGGATCATCGATTTCGGCATCGCCATCGTCAGCGACTCCGAAGTGTCGCGCATCGAGGGCATCGCCGGTTCGCCGAGTTACATGTCGCCGGAGCAGGTGCAATCGGAAGAGTTGACGCCGGCATCCGACCTGTATTCGCTGGGCGCCGTGATGTACGAATTGCTGTGCGGGTTCCGCCCGTTCCGCGCGGACAACCTGTCCAAGCTTCTGCACCAGATCGTCTTCGCGACGCCACCGCCGATACATACCTACCGCGACGACCTGCCCGAGGAACTGGAGGAAGTCGTCGCGAGGACGATGATCAAGGATCCGGCGAAGCGCCTGGGCAGTGGCGCTACGATGTCCGCCGAGCTTACGCGGGTCTACAAGGACCTGCGGCAGAAGTACGACAGCCTCGATAACCAGGAGCACTTCGACCTGCTGCGCTCCCTGACCTTTTTCCATGAGTTCTCGCACGCCGAGATCTGGGAGGTGCTGCGCGCGTCGGACTGGCACGAGTACCGAAACGGCGACGACATCGTCAAGGAAGGCGAGATCGACGATCGCTTCTACATCATCGTCTCCGGCAACGTGTCCGTGCAGGCCAACGGCAACTCTATCGGTACGCTCGGCCCGGGCGACTGTTTCGGCGAGACGAGCTACGTGCGCGGCGCCAAGCGCCAGGCATCTATCCGCGCCGAAGGCCCCGTCACCATACTGCGCGTCAGCTCGACGCTGATGGAACAGGTGAGCTCGGCGTGCCAGCTGCGCTTCAACAAGGTCTTCCTGCGCTCTCTCATCACCCGTCTGCAGGGCAGCGGCGGCGCGAACACCTGAGGTGTTCGGCCGGCAGGACGGCCGGGTATTTCTCTCTCTCATGGCTCACCGCGCTGCGCGCGGCTCCGCTTTACCTCGGTCGAGAAACACCCGGCCGTCCTGCCTCCTTTAGCGCGGCTCTGTAAGTCGGGTCCCCCGCCAATTTCGTTCTAGCAAAACAGAAGCCCCGTATCAGGCGTCCGGGAACTGGCGCCCAGGGTGTTTTTCGACCGAAGTAAAGCGGACCGAAGGGAGCCATGAGGGAGAGAAATACCCTGGGCGCCAGTTCCTGCTGCGCATCAGCCAAAACTTCCGTCAGGAATACCGTGCACCGGCTAAGGTAAGATAGGGCTCGAGAGTTTCAAGACTATCCTGCAGGGGGTTCCGATGTACCGACTTGTTGCCGCTGTCGCGGCGATCGTGTTTTTTTCGTGTTCCGTTAGCGCGAACGAGCTCAGCGATGCCGTCAAGAAAGACTACGATGATTATCTCTGGCCGCTGTTCGATCATTTTCATCGTAACCCCGAACTGTCGCTGATCGAGCATGACACGGCCGCGCGTATGGCCCAGGAACTGCGTGCCGCCGGGTTCGACGTGACCGAAAACGTCGGCGGCACCGGCGTCGTTGCCATGATGGAAAACGGTGACGGGCCGCTGGTCATGATGCGCGCCGACATGGACGGTTTGCCGGTCGAGGAAAAGTCCGGGCTCGAGAATGCGTCGCGCAAGACGCAGATCGACCCTGCATGCCTGTGGGCATGACGTGCACATCACGAGCCTGGTCGGTACCGCCCGGCATATGGCGGCGCGCAGGGACGACTGGAGCGGCACGCTCATGCTGCTCGTGCAGCCCGCCGAAGAACGCGGTCTGGGCGCGAAGATGATGCGTGAGGACGATATCTGGAACCGATTCGGTAAGCCGGATTACGCGCTGGCGTTTCACGTCAATTCACTGGACGTCGCCGGCAAGGTCAATATCAATCCCAGTCCGTTCGCGGGTGCCGATTCCGTCGACATCATCATTCACGGCGTCGGTGCGCACGGTGCGCATCCCTATGCCGGCAAGGATCCGATCGTCCTCGGCAGCCAGATCGTGCTGGCGTTGCAGACGCTGGTTGCTCGTGAGCTACCGCCGCGGTGGCCGGGTGTGGTGACCGTAGGCTCGTTTCATGCCGGCACCAAGCACAACATCATCTCGGATGGGGCGCACCTTCAGCTGACCGTCCGCAACACGAGTCCGGAAACCCGGGAGATCCTTCTCAACGGGATCAAGCGGATTGCCGAGAACATGGGCCGCGTGGCCGGCCTGCCCGAGGATAAGTTGCCGGAGGTGATCGTGGCCGAACGCGAGGCGGTGCCGCCGACCGTGAACACGCCCGAGCTGACCGAGCGCATCACGACGGCCTGGAAGGAATCGATCGGTACCGAGACGGTCATCTCGAGCCCGACCAGGGGCATGGGTGCCGAGGATTTCCCGTTCTTCACCATCGACCCGACCATCCCGTCGGTGTACTGGCAGATCGGCGGTACGCCCCAGGCGGCATTCGACGCGGCAGCCGCGGGCGGCCCGCCGGTGCCGAGTCATCACTCACCGCTGTTCAGGATTTCTCCCGAGCCGTCCGTAAGGGCCGGCGTAGAGTCGACGGTTATCGCGCTACTGGAGTTGATGCCTGTAGATGGTAAGCAATAGAAAAAGTCATGCTGCTCGCGTTCGACAAGTCATTTCGGTTTGAAGAGACCTGATAGCGGTCTGTCGCATGTTGGCACACTGAAGACTTGGAAGGAGTTTTGGATGGTTAACAGGGTCCCAAGGCATTCGACAGGCGTGTCGATGTGTTTTTCGCGGAAATGTCGTGCGGGCCTCTCGTTACCGCAATAGACATCTGCATGAGTATTGTTTTCTTCACTCGGTTCAATCTATGCCGATTATTTCCGTGAATCAGTAAAGAATTGCCGTTATCTGTTGAGTCTGAAGAAAGCTTGCCAAAGATCCAAACCAGGTCATTGAATATTTCTGCTGGAAACAGATAGAGTTGCAGTGCGCATAGAAGGACTTATGGAGAACAGTGGGTGGAAAGGCCGCACGTCCGGCAGTATCCGTATCCTTACAGGGCTATGTTCGCGATATGCAGCGACCTGGATGGAACGCCTGACAGAAAACGATATACGGAAATAGCACGATTTCTGAATACAGAAATCGAGACTTCTGCGGGCAGAGGAGTTGGACTGGAAGTCGGCAACTCGATCTATTTTGATATGCCAAGCCATCAGTTCGCTTACTGGAATACCGATGATGCCGGGCAGAAAATAGTCCGTGCTTTGATACGCAGTGGCCACATCGACTGCTTTCACTCATATGGAGATCATGCGACGAGCCGGGAGCATGCGCGCCGTGCGCTCGCGGAACTCGAGAAACACAATTGTCGTATCGAATGCTGGGTAGATCATTCAACAGCCATTACCAACTTCGGTGCCGACAATATGCGGGGGAGCGGCGATATCCCAATGTCGCCAGCTTATCATGCGGATCTGACGTATCAGCACGGTGTCAGATTCGTATGGAGGGGTAGAGTCACAAGCACCATTGGACAGGATCAGCGTAAATCGGCAAACAATCTTGTCTCCATACGAAATCCGTATTCGTCCATGCGCACTGCCGCCAAGGAAGTCTTCAAGGGAGCGCTTGGCAGATTCGGTAGCAAAAAATTCGCGATGCACGGTACCAACGAACTTGCAAGGCAGGTCGATCTCAGAGACGGTCATGCTGTTTACGAGTTTATCAGGTGCAACCCTCACTGGGGCGGTGTGACTGCGGGTGATACCGCTGACGGACTCGCTGACGTTCTGACCGAGACGTTCCTGAGTCGCCTCGTGCAGCGAAGGGCGACTTGTATTCTCTATACGCATCTTGGCAAGCCGAGGCAGCGAAAGCTGGTGTTCCCTAAACGTACTGTCAAGGCGTTGCATAACCTGGCGGAAATCGCGGACCGCGACAAAATACTTGTTACGACCACCAGGCGCATGCTCGGGTACTGGCTATCCAGAAGATACCTGGGGTTCGCTCTGGATAGACATCAGTCGAGGGAGACAATCAGCATTGACACCGGTTCCCTGGCCAAGGCCGGGATGCCATGTGACCTGGAAGGCATGACTTTTTACGTGCGAAATGCCGATACAGCACGCATTCTCGTCGACGGTATAGAGGTCATTGATCCGCAGCGCAATCCGGCTGACGAACTGGGTGAACAGAGCATTTCGATTCCCTGGCGATGGCTCGAGTTCCCTGACCTGTAAGGGTAATTGAATCTGCGGAAAGATCAGGCCGGTGGTTTCTTCGCAATACCATCGGGCTCTAGCAGCGAAATGAACGTGCTCCAGACGGCCTGTTCCGAATATTTTTCTAGCGCGGCTTGCCGCGATTTTGCGGCAGCATCCTGCAATTTCAAAGCCTTCACCATAGCTTCTGCGAACAGCTGCGGATTTCTGCTATCTACAATGTAGCCGTTCTCACCATCGCAAATGATCTCCTGTGCTCCACTGACGTTAGTGGATACCAAAGGCTTTCCGCACGCTATCTGTTCCACCATCGCGCAGGAAAACCCCTCGGTATGGGATCCGACGAGACAGACATCGGCGCAATTTACCAAATCTCTCACCTGACCAGGCGGTACGCTACCGCGGAAGATTACATTGTCCTGCAGTCCAGCCTCTCTGGCATGCCGACGAAGTGACGAGGCTTCCTCGCCGTCACCGACTACGATAAGAGTGGCCGGACCGTATGACTCAATGAAGATCTTTAAAGCGTTAATGAGCAGGTCAATGCCCTTTACCTTGGCGAGCCGGCCAACGCAGACAAAGTACACTGCATCACCTTGCAGCTCGTAATCGCGCCTCAATTCAATTGGATTCTCAACCGGAGCGAAAAACTCCGTGTCAACCGCTGTCGGTAGTTGGAAGATCTTTCGATTCTGTAATTCGGTAGACCGGTCTCTTGTGAATCGCTCAATTTCTTCAGCGCTCGCCGCCGCAAGAAGCAAATCCATTTTTCTTAACCGTGAGAACTGCACCTTCTCGAAGGTTCTTGCCAACAGACGTCCGAGAAATGGTTTCCGACCGATCAAAATCTGGTTTGCCAGGCCAGGAAAGTAAAACACGCGGGAGTCGAAGACTCTACTGAATGCAAGCCACCACATTACAGCGTAGTTTTGAGTCATGACTGTTCCGCCCGGACGTTCGACTATCGACTTCCAGAAGCGCATTACTCTCAGAGCAAAGCTGAAATTCTTCACGTACTTTCGGTCAAGCTCACGCGCCGACATCACTGGGAAAAAGCTACACTCCTGACCGAATAAACTGGTGCGGGACCAGCGACCGACCGGGTGTGCCACCTCGTCAGATGAGGTGCCAACGAGAATGAGACGATTGCCCAGGACACGAATAGCAGACGCCACAACTGTCGCGCACCCGTCTCCATGCATGGGCCGCGACATGTCTACCGAATCGATGAATGTAATGGTGTCCATGTCATTAGCCGTTGGATTTACAGACTCCAATAGATGTCCTGATAGTGCCCCGTTGACGATATATCGATGCAGTTATTAGCTATTCAAAGTTCGAGGTAGGCGTTGGAATATGCGCTTGGAAAGCGGTGCAGGATCTATAGGGTCTCAGCACCCGGTGGCCAGCACGTGGAAACTGGTATTGCATTCAGACTGGAATTGGCGGTCGATCGTATCACCGTCGATATGGGCCGCCAAATAGACATATTCCATGTCGTTGAGGCAGGTCGGCAATATTTCCCGGGCCGGATTTCGCGGTATTGTCGGGCTCTGCGTCGGCCGTCGCGACATCGGAGGATCGTATCGCCAGTCTGTCAATCTTCGTCGACGTCGAAATCGTCCAGCGCTTCCTCGCCGCCAGCGCTCTTGAGCAGGATCTCGACCTTTTGTTCGGCGTCCTTCAGGGCCGTTTGGCAGCTGCGAGTGAGCTTGATGCCGTCCTCGAATTTCTTCATGGCCTTTTCGAGGGGGAGGTCGCCCGATTCGAGTTCCTCGACCAGCGCTTCCAGGTCGCTCAGGGCTTTCTCGAGGTCGATTGTCTGCTTCGTGCTCATGGCATCCCCTGGGTAATCGCGGTGGCTACGCTACCTGCCGTCCGCGGCATCGTCAATGCTTGTTGCCGGCCTGCTGCGGGCCGCGTGCGGCGTTGACAATGCAGCGGCCCGGGCATAGAGTACAAGATCCTTAGACTCAGTCTAATTGAAAATCAATCTCAATTGAGAGGGGAAACCATGTCACTGAAAGGCAGCAAGACCGAACAGAATCTCAAAGACGCCTTCGCGGGTGAGTCGCAGGCGAATCGCCGCTACCTCTACTTTGCCGCAAAGGCCGACGTCGAAGGTTACAACGATGTAGCCGCCGTGTTCCGTTCCACCGCCGAAGGTGAGACGGGCCATGCGCACGGTCATCTCGAGTACCTCGAAGAGGTTGGTGATCCCGCCACCGACATGCCGATCGGTTCGACCGCCGAAAATCTCGCGTCCGCGATTGCCGGCGAAACTCACGAATACACGGACATGTATCCCGGAATGGCGAAGGCTGCACGCGAAGAGGATTTCGATGAGATCGCCGACTGGTTCGAGACCCTGGCCAAGGCAGAGCGTTCGCACGCGAATCGCTTCCAGAAGGCTCTGGATACGCTCGACGACTAATCTTCACAAGGAAAGCCGGGCGTAAAGCCCGGCTTTTTTCGCCATGTCCAACTCCGAAATTCGTCGCGAGGGCAGTCTCGAGGCTCCCACGCGCCATCCGATAGACTGGCAATCCGATCAGTTCTACGACGAGAAAGACCTGTTCGAGGAACTCGAACGGGTCTTCGATATTTGTCACGGCTGCCGCCGTTGTTTCAACCTGTGCCATTCCTTCCCGACGCTGTTCGACGCGATCGACGAATCCGAGAGCATGGAACTCGATACCGTGCCCAAGTCGGTTTACTGGGACGTCGTGGACCACTGCTACCTGTGCGACATGTGCTACATGTCCAAGTGTCCCTACGTGCCGCCGCACGAATGGAATATCGATTTCCCGCACCTGATGTTGCGTGCCAAGGCGGCGCGGTTCAGGAAGCAGGGCGCTTCGATGCGCGACAAGGTGCTTGCCGCAACCGATGCCGTCGGCAAGTTCGCGGGCATACCGGTCATCGCGCAGGTGGTGAATGCGACCAACCGCAGCAAATTCGGCCGCAAGATGCTCGAGGGCGCACTCGGGGTTCATCACGCAGCGCCGGTTCCGGACTATCACTCGAACAATGCCCGCAAACGGCTCAAGCATCTGCGTGGTCAATCCGCTGTGACGGCTCAAGCAACGGAGAGCACGCGGGGCAAGGTGGTTCTGTATACGACGTGCTACGGCAATCGCAACCGGCCGGAGATGGACGTGGACCTGGCCGCCGTGTTCGAGCACAACGGTATAGAGGTGGCGCTGGCCGAGAAGGAAGCCTGTTGCGGCATGGCGAAGCTCGAGCTCGGTGACATCGACGCGGTGGTGCGCGCGAAGGACATCAATATTCCGGTGCTTGCCGCCTGGGTCGACAAGGGCTACGACATCGTGACACCCATTCCTTCCTGCACGTTGATGTACAAGCAGGAACTGCCGCTGATGTTCCCGGACGACGCGGCCGTCAGGAAGGTTCAGTCGGCCATGTACGATCCCTTCGAGTACCTGATGCTGCGGCACAAGGACGGCGCGCTGAAGACCGACTTCGCGCAGCCGCTCGGCAAGGTGTCGTACCAGGTGCCGTGTCATCTGCGTGTACAGAACATCGGCCTCAAGACGCGTGACGTGCTGCAGCTCGTGCCGGACACGACCGTCGAGGCCATTGAGCGCTGCTCGGGGCACGACGGCACCTACGCGGTGAAAAAAGAGTTCCACGATATCTCGAAGAAGATCGCCCGGCCGGTCGTGAACAAGGTGAAGAAAAGCGGCGCCGATCATTTCGTCAGCGACTGCCCGATGGCCTCCGATCAGATTGCGCAGGATCTCGATGAGTACTCCGCCGGCCACCCCATGAGTCTGCTAAGGAAAGCCTACGGAATATGAATGCCATGCAGAAACTGACACGAGACGATTTGTACAGCCTGGAACAATACTCGGACATCCGTGACGAGTTTCGTAACCAGGTCCTTGCGCACAAGCGCAACCGTCGCGTCGAACTCGGCACCAACGCCGCGCTGTACTTCGAAGACCGTCTTACCATGCAATACCAGGTCCAGGAAATGTTGCGTATCGAGCGCATCTTCGAAGCGGCTGGAATCAACGACGAACTCGAAGCATACAATCCCCTGATTCCGGATGGCTCGAACTGGAAAGCGACCTTCATGGTCGAATTCCCGGATGTCGAGGAACGGCGCGCGATGCTGAGCCGGCTGGTCGCCATCGAGGACAAGGTCTATGTCCAGGTCGAGGGATTCGACCGCGTGTACGCGATCGCCGACGAGGACCTGGAACGCTCGGACGAAAAGAAGACCTCGGCGGTCCATTTCATGCGCTTCGAGCTTTCCGCGGATGAGGTCGATGCGCTCAAGTCCGGGGCGTCGCTGGCGGCCGGCATCGACCACGAAAACTACCGGGTCGAGATTTCCCCGCTGCCGGAGAACATCCGCCAGTCGCTGACCGCCGATCTCGATTAGTCGTCGCCTTTTGTTCCCCTGCTGCCGCAAATTCGCGGATGCACCGCTATTGCAATCAGGCTAGAATCCCCGGCGTGAATTCGCTTGGCAGCTTCACCTGATGGCAAAAACCTACGACGCCAAGGACATCGAAGTCCTGAGCGGGCTCGAACCCGTACGCCGCCGCCCGGGCATGTACACGGATACGTCCCGGCCTAATCATCTCGCGCACGAGGTCATCGACAACAGCGTCGACGAGGCGCTTGCTGGCCATTGCAAGAAGATCGAGGTGACCGTCTACAAGGACGGTTCGCTCGAGGTTGCTGATGACGGCCGCGGCATGCCGGTGGACAGGCACCCAAAGGAGAAGCTGCCCGGCGTGGAGGTGATTCTCACCAAGCTGCATGCGGGCGGCAAATTCTCCAACAAGAACTACCAGTTCTCCGGTGGCCTCCACGGTGTGGGCGTTTCCGTCGTGAACGCATTGTCGAAGAATCTCGAGGTCTGGATACGCCGCGGCGGCAAGGAATACAACATGAGCTTCGCGGGCGGCAAGAAGCGCGGCAAGCTCGAACAGGTTGGCACGGTCGGCAAAGCGAATACGGGAACCACTATTCGCTTCTGGCCGGATCCGCAGTATTTCGATTCTCCGAAGTTCTCGGTGTCACGGCTAAAGCACGCGCTGCGCGCCAAGGCCGTGCTGTGCCCGGGCCTTACTGTCCGCCTCAAGATCGAGAAGCCGAAAGAGAAACTCGAGTGGTGCTACTCCGGCGGCCTCGAGGAGTATCTGCTGGAGGCGATTGGCGGTGTCGAGTTGCTGCCCGCAGAGCCATACTCCGGCAGCATTTCGGGCAACACCGAAGCGGTCGACTGGGCTCTCGCGTGGGCCGTCGAGGGCGGTCAGGCTGTCACCGAAAGTTACGTCAACCTGATTCCGACCCCACAGGGCGGAACCCACGTCAACGGTTTGCGCACGGGACTGACGAATGCCCTGCGCGAGTTCTGTGATTTCCGCAACCTGCTGCCGCGCGGCGTATCGATCGCGCCCGAGGACGTCTGGGACGGACTGAATTTCGTGCTCAGTGCGAAACTCGAGGACCCACAGTTCTCGGGGCAGACCAAGGAACGCCTGTCGTCGCGGGAGTCGGCCGCATTCATCGCAGGAATTATCAAGGACAATTTCGCAATCTGGCTCAACCAGCATCCCGAAACCGGCGACCAGCTGGCGCAGCTCGCGATCGCCAAGGCGCAGAAGCGCCTCAAAGCGGCCAAGAAGGTCGTGCGCAAGAAGATCGTCTCGGGGCCCGCCTTGCCGGGCAAGCTGGCCGACTGCACCTCGCAGGAGCCGGAATTGTGCGAGATCTTCCTCGTGGAAGGCGATTCCGCGGGCGGTTCCGCGAAGCAGGCACGCGACCGGAATACACAGGCAATCATGCCGCTGCGGGGCAAGATACTGAACACCTGGGAAGTGGACGCGGCGGAGATCCTGGCGTCGCAGGAAGTGCACGACATCAGCGTCGCGCTCGGCGTCGACCCGGGCAGCGACAGCCTCGAGGGACTGCGCTATCACAAGGTATGCATTCTTGCGGATGCCGACTCGGACGGCCTGCACATTGCCACGCTGCTGTGCGCCCTGTTTCTGCGTCACTTCCGCGAGCTGGTGCTGGCCGGACACGTGTACGTGGCGATGCCGCCGCTCTACCGTATCGACGTTGGCAAGGAAGTCTTCTATGCGCTCGATGACAGCGAGCGCAAGGGCATACTCGATCGCGTCGAAGCCGAAAAGATGCGCGGCAAGGTCAGCGTCACCCGCTTCAAGGGTCTGGGTGAGATGAACCCGGCGCAGCTCCGCGAGACGACGATGAATCGCGATACTCGCAGGCTCGTACAGCTTACCGTCAATCCGCGCGACAAGACGGACCAGGTCATGGACATGTTGCTGGCCAAGAAGCGTGCCAGGGATCGCCGCGCCTGGCTCGAAACCAAGGGAAATCTGGCAGAGGTGTGAATTGCTGCGCAGGACGTGAAGCGATGCATAGCCTGGCCGAGGTATATAAGCGATGCAGAACAGTCTGAATCTCGAAGGCGTCGAGCAGCAGTCACTCAAGGAGTACACCGAGAAGGCATACCTCGACTACTCCATGTACGTGATCCTCGATCGCGCGCTGCCGCAGATCGGCGACGGCCTGAAGCCCGTCCAGCGGCGCATCATCTACGCGATGAGCGAGCTCGGCCTGTCGGCGAGTTCCAAGCCCAAGAAATCGGCACGCACCGTCGGCGACGTCATCGGCAAATTCCACCCGCACGGCGATTCGGCGTGCTACGAGGCGATGGTTCTCATGGCGCAGGATTTTTCCTACCGCTACACGATCATCAATGGCCAGGGCAACTGGGGGTCGACCGACGATCCCAAGTCGTTTGCGGCGATGCGCTACACCGAATCGCGCCTCGCGCCCTACGCGAAAAGCCTGTTGCAGGAGCTCGGACAGGGCACGGTCGACTGGGTGCCCAACTTCGACGGCATGCTCAACGAGCCGGTCGTGCTGCCGGCGCGGCTGCCCAACCTGCTGCTGAACGGCACGGCCGGAATCGCGGTCGGACTGTCGACCGACGTACCGCCGCACAATCTCAGGGAAGTCGCCAGCGCGCTCGTGCATCTGCTGGACGCGCCGAAGACGAGCGTCGCGCAGCTCATGAAACACATCAAGGGTCCCGATTTCCCGACCGGCGGAGAGCTCGTATCGCCGCGCGCCGATATCAGCGAAATCTATGCGACAGGTAGCGGGACGCTGCGGCTGAGGGCCTCCTACAAGGTCGAGAACGGCGACATCATCATCACATCGCTGCCGCACCAGGTGTCCGGGAGCAAGGTGCTGGAGCAGATCGCGGCGCAGATGCGCGCCAGGAAACTGCCGCAGGTCGACGACCTGCGCGACGAATCGGATCACGAGGAGCCGATCAGGCTCGTTATCAGCAAGAAGCGCGGCGTAGACGTCGAGCAGCTGATGTCCCACCTGTTCTCGACGACGTCGCTCGAGCGCACGGTTCGCGTGAACATGAACGTGATCGACCTGCAGGGCCGCCCGAGGATGTTCAACCTCGTCGACATGCTCACGGAGTGGCTCAAGTTCCGCCGTGAGACCGTTAAGCGTCGCCTGCAGCATCGCCTGCAAATCGTTACCGATCGCCTGCACATCCTCGATGGATTACTGGTTGCCTATCTCAATATCGACGAAGTCATACACATTATCCGCACGGAGGACGAACCCAAGCCGGTGCTCATGAAACGCTTCGAGCTCACTGATCTCCAGGCCGAGGCGATCCTCAATCTGCGGCTGCGCAACCTCGCCAAACTCGAGGAAATGAAGATTCGCGGCGAGCAGGACGAGCTCAACGAAGAACGGGATGTGCTCGAGAAGACGCTGAAGAGTGCGGCCAGGCTGAAGACCCTCATCAAGAAGGAAATCCTGGAGGACGCGGAAACCTACGGCGACGAGCGCCGCACACAGATCGTCGAACGACAAGCCGCCCAGGCCCTGGACGAAACGCAGCTCGTCGCGAGCGAGCCCGTGACGGTCATTCTCTCGCAGCGAGGCTATGCACGGGCGGCGAAAGGGCACGAAGTCGATCCGACATCGCTGAGCTACAAGTCAGGCGACGGGTTCCTCGCATCGGCGCAGGGCCGCAGCAACCAGTTGGCGATGTTCATCGACAGCACCGGCCGAGTCTATTCGGTCATGGCGCACACGCTGCCATCGGCCCGCGGTCAGGGCGAGCCGCTGTCGTCACGGTTCAAGCCGCCGGATGGCGCCGAGTTCTGTGGAACGATGATCGGCGACGGCGAGCATAAGTACCTGCTTGCGAGCGATGCCGGTTACGGTTTTGTCGCAAGGCTCGAAGACCTGGTGTCGCGCAACAAGGCCGGCAAGGCGATACTCCGTGTGCCGGCAGGCGGTAAGGCGGTGGTTCCGGCACCTGTTCCCGGGGACACGGAGTGCCTCATCGCGGCGGTCAGTTCCATCGGCCGGCTCCTGATGTTCGAGATGGACGAATTGCCGGAGCTCGCGAAGGGGAAGGGCAACAAGCTCATCAACATTCCGGGCAAGAAATACCAGGGCGGCGAGGAGCGCATGGTTGCCGCGGCGGTGGTTCCCGAAGATGGCGACCTGCAGGTCTATTCCGGCAAGCGGATGATGACCATCAAGTGGGACGACTCGGAGCCCTATTACGGAGAGCGGGCTCTGCGCGGCGCGCTGCTGCCGCGCGGCTGGCGCAGCGTCGACCGGCTCGTGGGCATCAAACCCTAGGGACGGCTCTCGAAGCGCGATCGCGTGCGGCGGCGCGCTCCTGCAGGCATGAAGAGACGGCGGGGCTAGCGGGCCCGGGCGCCGTCCTTGTCGCGCGGCATCTCGACTGTCTTGTCATCGGCTTCGATGTTGGCCGTAACGTCGAGATCGTCGCCAACGTCGTCGTTCTGCGCCTCGAGTGTTGCCGTCAGGTCCAGTTCCGACAGGTTCGTCAGCTGCATTTCGATCGACGTATCGTCTTCCGCTCCGACTATCCTGCCAGCGTTGTCGTCTACCTCATCATCCTCGTCCAGGCTGGCGACCTCTGTGGGGTCATCCTCGCCGATGGTTTCGGCAAGCTCCGACGCGGCTTTCTCTATCTCGGCGTGCAGGAGCTGGGTGGCACTCAGTTCGTCCTCGTAGTCCCGCTCCAGGACGTCCTGGCCGATTTCGTCGATGATCGTGTATTCATCGTTGATCTGGCTGTCCCCGTTATCGTCGATAGGCACTGCTTTGAGATCGCGCTCAGTCACTTCGGCCGGGTCCGGCATCTTGGTTGCGTCGAGAATCATCGAGATGTCGTATTCGTCGTCATCGTCTTCCGGGAGCACTTCGCTGCTCACGACGAGGTCGTCCTCGGGTCTTTCGGGCGGTGGAATGATGTCGGTCTCCGGCTCTGCATCCTGCTCAGCCGCCGCTTCCGGCAGTTCCATGTCGAGATCCATCGTGGCCGCGAAGCCGAAATCTTGATTCGCGTCGACGTCCTCGGAGCCGTCAAACCCGGTGCCGTCGACAAGGTCTGCATCAAGCGCGAGATTCTCCTGGGTCGGAGAATCGTCCGACAGGTCGAAGTCCACGTTTTCGTAGGTCGGCTTGATCTCCTGCACGGTCATCTCGGACTCGTGAACCGAGATGGGCGCGATGTGCTCAGCCTTCGGCGGCAGCCGCTCGTCGGCACCAACGGGGCGCGAGCCGAAAAGGTCGCGCACCTTCGGCCAGAACATGAGGTAGGCGCCGAATGCCGAGATCAGGGCGACCGCGGCCCAGATGAGCCAGTTCCACGAAAAGCCGGCGGGCTCCGGTGAGCCGACAATACGGGTACCGGCGCTCGGTTTCACGACCCTGTCGACTGCGGCGGCGGTGGCTGCCGGCTCGACAGGTGTCGCCTCCGTCGCCTCAGGCTCGTCTGTGGCTGCCGGCTCGACAGGCATCTCGTCCGTTGCCGCAGGCTCGTCGGCAACCACGTCACCGGCAACCAGGTCCGCGTAAGCGGCCGAGTAGTCGGCGTCCGTGGTAGCCGTCGCTGTTGCTTCCGCTGTGTCGGTATCGCCCGTTGCAGATGCCGTCTCGATCGTCTCGGACACCCCGGTTTCGGGGCCCTCGGGCAGGAACTCGGTGGCCGGTATCTGCTTGCTGGCATCGCGTTCGAGGGTTTCGGCTCCCTCATACAGTTCGGCCGCGTCGGCCGATGCTTGCGTGACGGGAGCGATTTCGTTCTGCGGTTGCGCTGCCGCGGAAGCGACGACGACACCATCGGCAAACGACGGGATATCCAGCCAGCTGCCGGCTTTCAATATGTCCGGATCGCCGTTGATGAATGCGCCGGGATTCGTTTCGAGAATCGCGGCCATTGCTGCGGCGCTCGTGACGCTGCCGGTCTCCAGGCGGCGCACGATGCCCGACAGTGAATCGCCCGGCTGCACCTGGTAGCGCGAATCCGCGGAGATGGGGGTCGTTACCGGCAGCGGGCGTGGCGCAGGTGCCGCGGACCTGGCAGGGGTCGTCCGGGTAGCTGCCGCCGGCGCCGGCTGCCGGGCCACGTTCAGCGCTCTGTCCTGCGGATTGATGAACAACAGGTAGTTGCGGCTGACATTTGCCGAGTAGGGGCAGTTCACCACGACATTGGTCGACAGTATCGGCTCCGTGACCGGCGACCGGCCAGTGATCGAGATGACGCCCCTGGATACGCGGACACTGGGGTTGTGCAGGCCAGGCAAGTCGCGGCCGCCCGACTGGACGGCTACGCAGCGATCGTCGATGATTTCTCCAGGGCTGAGCGCATAGGCGATGCTCGCGCGCAATGGCTGGCCGAGGGTCGACTGCACCTGGAGTTCACCCAGTTCCAGCGCGGCTGCGGAACCGACGGCAAGACCGCCTCCCGCAGCAACGAGAGCGGGCAAGGCCACCTTGCTCGTTCTGGACCGGTGCCTGCCCGGTGCCTTGTGCGAATTCTTTCGTGTTTTCACTGCCCTGTACCTCGGTACTCTCGTGCGGCGTTCAGGTTACGAACGCCGTGCTGTCCCGTCTACGCGCCGATTCCACGTTTTTTGTAAAAAAAACCCGTAACGGTTGGTTTCAACTCGAATGTGTGAAAGCCGTCACACTCCCCATCAGTCCCTCACCCCGCGTTGGCTGCCGCGAGTTCCTCGAGCGTCCTCTTCTTGACGCTGTCGGTCTTGTCCTGCAGCACGACCTCCGGCTCGTGGACATAGTGTCCCTGCATGTAATCCAGGCCGAGCTGGAACAGCACGGCCATGGCGTTGGCGTTTTCGACGCGCTCGGCGATCGATTTGATATTGCGCTGGTTCGCGGCGTTTACGATACGCTGCACGGCTTCCTGCATGCCGGTGTCGGTCATCAGCGTATGCATCAGCTCGCCGTCGATCTTGATGTAATCCGGTTTGAGGATATCCAGGATCTGGAAACGTTCCTGGTCGATGCCGTAGTGCTCGAGCGCGAACCCGACGCCGAGCTTCTTAAGCTTGCTTACGATGTCACGCGTCTGCTTGATGTGGCGCGCCGCGTCGCGTTCCGGGAGCTGCGTGACGAGGCGCGAACAATCGAATTTGCGCTCGTCGAACTCGCGCTGCATCCAGCCGATGGTGCCCTTGTCGACGATGGATTGCCGCGACAGCCTCACGAACACGCGGTCGGCATTGCCCTGTTCGCAGAAATCGATCGCTGCCCTGATCATCCAGCGGTCGATGTTCTTCATCATGTTGTTGCGTTCGGCTGCCGGTATGAACTCCGACGGCAGTACGGGATTCCCCTGTTCGTTGACCATGCGTACCAGCAGGTCGTACATCTCGATCGAGTCGCGCCGCAATCCCGCGATCGGCAGCTGCGCGAGCATGAAGCGGTCGTCGCGGAGCGCCGACTTCAGGCGCTTTACCCAGACCGCGTCGAATTCTTTCTGCTTCGTGTCTTCGTGGGCCGACTCATTGAGGAAGCAGGTGTTGCCGCCGGCCTCCTTGCCCAGCACGTAGGCGTCCACGGTCGCCGCCACGAGTTCTTCGAGGTTGCTGAAGACGTCGCTGACGGCGCAGACCCCGACCGTGCAGGTAATCTGTGCCGACTTTTCGCCCACATCGAAGGTGGTCTTGCTGATGTGGCTCGCCAGCTGCCTGCCCCACACCTGGCCATCCCGGGCATTGCCGCGTTCGAGGAGCACCATCAGGGACGTTCCCTCGAAGCGTCCGGCCACATCACGCGGATGCATGCGCTTGCGCATCTCCTCGGCAAACTGTGCGAGCACTTCCTCCGACTCGATGATCCCGATCTTCTTCTGAACATCGGCAAACTTGTCGATCTTCACGTAGGCGAGCACGTGCAGTCCGGATTTCGGCTTGCGTTTCAGACGCTTGCCGAGCCGTTCGATAAACTGTGCGCGGTGGTAGAAGAGGGTCGTCGGGTCCCGTTTGAGGGCGTCGTGAACGAGGGCAGTCGGTTCCTGCTTCGAATTGTCCGGCGGCGCAATGCGCACGTGTACGCACGGTACGCTGTCGAAATCCATGCGCTGGAACTCGAGGGCCAGTTCACTGCGCGGCCCGATATCCAGGTGCGGCTTGACCTTGAGTTTCTCGTTTTTGGCCCATTTGCCGTTGATGGCGGCGTTCAGTGCGCCCTTCAGAGCCGCATGACTTTGTGAATCGAAGCTGTCCATTAGCGGCAGCCCCTTGACCTCGTCGACGCCTGCATACCTGAAGAGCTTGAGCCAGGCGTCGTTCGCCTCGATCACGATACCTTCGTGGGCAAGAGCGATGGCGGCGGTGGACGACTGCATGTAGTCGCGGATCTGGCGCTTGTATTCGCTGGCCGACGCAATGGTCGAATTCAGGGCGCGCTCGGCGCGCAATGCCCGCAGCTCGCGGGTGACCACCGACTGCAGTCGGTTCTTGAGACCGATCGACACGAGGTCGCAGGCGCCGTCGTGCATGGCCTCCTGGATGTTGTTCTCGTTGGCATCCTTGCGCAACGCAATCACAGGGACTTCCGGGTTGAAGCAGTCCTTTTGCTTGATGACCCGGCGGATACCTTCCGGATAGCTATCGCAATTGATGATAATGAGTTCAACTCGCTGCGCCGCGAGCGTGTCATCGAGCTTGCCGGGGCGATCGATCCAGTGGCAATGCGCAGCATGTCCGCCATCGCGGAGCGTACCGTTGATGAGTGCCACGTCGTCCTGATTCTGGGACAACACGGCGATAGAGATGCTGTGGCGGTCCTTCAATGCGCGGTCCTTGCCTGCCTCCGGGCCTCGTTCCGGATATCCATATTTTGTAAAAATGCCGGATCTGGCGTAGCTCCCAGACTATCTGTCAGCCATTTACCATACTGTGACCCGGTTCTAGGTTCGGCGCCCCCCACACCACGCCACCTCCCGACGCGCTCGCCAAAGAACCCGCCCGTCTGCGTCTAACCGTTAGCTGCGGAGGGGCCGGCGTCCGGGGCGTTTATCGACCGAAGCAAAGCAGAGGCGAGCGCAGCGAGCTGAGCCATGAGAGAGATAAATGACCCGGGCGCCGGCCCCGCGTTGAAGCAGCGAGCCATGACTGAGAGGAATATCCGCCCGCCCAATTCACTTACTGCTTTTTTCTGTAGAATAACGCCTCGCCGAAAACCCCGGATACCCTAATGGCAAGCTACAGCACCAACGAATTTCGATCGGGTCTCAAGATCCTGATCGACAGCGACCCCTGCATTATTGTCGAGAACGAGTTCGTCAAGCCCGGCAAGGGTCAGGCATTCAATCGCGTCAGGATCAAGAACCTCAAGACCGGCAAGGTCGTTGACAAGACCTTCAAGTCCGGCGAAAGCGTCGAGGCGGCCGACGTTATGGACACGGAAATGCAGTTTCTCTATTCCGACGGCGAATTCTGGCACTTCATGGTGCCCGATACCTTCGAACAGTACGCCGCGGATGCAAATGCGGTTGGCGATGCACAGGACTGGCTCAGTGATGGCGACATGTGCCAGATCACGCTGTGGAACAACTCACCGTTGATCGTCGAGCCTCCGAACTTCGTAGAACTCGAAATCGTGGAAACGGACCCCGGCATCAAGGGCGACACCGCAAGCGGTGGCGTCAAGCCTGCAAAGCTCTCGACGGGCGCCGTCGTACGCGTACCGTTGTTCGTCGACCAGGGCGAGGTCATCAAGGTCGATACGCGGTCGAAGGAGTACGTGAGCCGCGTCAAGTAGTTACGGCGGACCCTACAGGAAACCGTCGCGGCCCGACTGGAGGCTGCAATAAGTCGCGCAGAGCCGCTCGATACCGGCCTGGTCGTCTTCGCTGAACCGGTCGAGCGACGGGCTGTCGATGTCCAGAACGCCGACCAGCGAGCCGTCGATAATCAGCGGCACCACGATCTCGGAACGCGACGCTGCATCGCAGACGATGTGGCCCGGAAACGCGTGAACGTCCGCTACGCGTTGCGTCTGCAGCGTGGCCGCCGCGGTCCCGCAGACGCCGCTGCCGAGCGCTATGTGCACGCACGCGGGTTGCCCCTGGAACGGACCCAGCACCAGTTCGTCGCCGCGCCGCACGTAGATGCCGAGCCAGTTAATGTCGTCGAGCGCGTTGTAGAGCAGTGCGACGAAGTTGGCAGCACTCGCCAGCGCATCAGGCTCATCGCGGAGCAACGCCTCGGCCTGTGAATCGAGCAGCGTGTAGTCTGTCATTGTGTTGGCAAGCCCTTGTCAGTTGCTTGTATCGTCGAACGCAAACGTCATAACGTCGCGGATATCTTCCGTACCCGCTGCAAGCATCAGGATACGCTCGAAGCCGGCGGCGACGCCCGCGCATTCCGGGAGGCCGGACTCTAGCGCCGCCAGCAGTGGCTCGTCCAGGGGTAGCGGCTGTCGCGCTGTCGCGCGGCGTTTCTCGAGGTCCTTCTGCATGCGCTGCCGCTGCTCACCCGGATCACGCAGCTCGACGAAACCGTTGGCGAGCTCCATCGCGCCGTAAAAGACTTCGAAGCGGTCAGCTACCCTGCCGTCCGCCGGGCAGATCTGCGCCAGTGCCGCCTGGCTCGCCGGGAAATGACGGAGAACCGTGAGCTTGCTGTCGGCAAAGCCGGCGGCGACGCGCGTGCTCAGGAGCAAGTCCAGCCAGGCGTCACGATCGGCGCCGAGACTCTCGCGCAGGCCGGCATCGGCCGACGCGGCTTCCGCGAGCTGGTCGATGGATGCCGTAAACGGTTCGATACCGACAAACCGCTGGAATGCATCCCGGTACTCGAGCCGTTCGGCGTTCCGGAGGCCGGGCCGCTCGAGGAGCTCGGCGATGAACGCCACGGTTTCGTCGATCATCGCGTTCAGCCGGAAACCCTGCCGGTACCATTCCACCATCGTAAATTCAGGCTGGTGCAGTCGTCCTGCCTCGCCGCCGCGGAACACGCGGCAGATTCCATAGATGTCGGGATAGCCGTCGGCGAGCAGACGTTTCATGAAGGACTCGGGCGATGTCTGCAGATACAGCGTGCCCCCGCGGGGGGTTGCAACGCGCAGGCTGTCGATATTCGGGTCGCTCGCGGCGAATTGGCCCAGCGCGGGCGTATCGACTTCGAGAACGTCACGTTCGCGAAAAAAGCGGCGCGCCCGGCCGAGCATGTCGGCACGCTGCCGTGCCACGGCGACGCCCGATGATGCCCTCCAGGTCACGCCCCGGGCGCCGCCAGTTGCCCGATCGCCTCGCCCGTGACCGTCGTGACGCCGGCTTTGAACTCGTCGTGCCAGGTGCAGCTGGCCGGCGGTAGCAGAACAATGACCGTCGATCCCATGTTGAACCAGCCAAGCAGGTCGCCCTTGCGGACTTCCCGCGGAGCCGCCGAGACATCGATGCGTTCCACCACGCCCGATTTGCGCGGCCGGATCTCGCCGCTCCAGGGCGTCGAGATGCTGCCCACGTTCAGCGCGCCGACGAGCACGACTACCATCGGGCCGACGGCCGTCTGGAAATGCAGGTTGAGCCGCTCGTTGCGGCTGAACAGGCCGGGTACGTGCGCCGCCGTCTTGCTGTTTACGCTGAACAGGTCGCCGGGCACGTAATGAGCGGCGACGAGTTCGCCGTCCATGGGCGCATGCACGCGGTGATAGTTATAGGGCGCGAGATAGATCGTCGCGAAAGCGCCGCCGGAAAACTCGCGGGCCTTGTCGATGTCGGCGGCGAGCAGGTCTTCGAGGGAATAGTCGAGGCCTTTGGCCTGCAGGATCAGGTTGCCTCGAAGCGTCCCGGCCTGGCTCAGCGTGCCGTCGGCAGGCGACACGATTGCTGTCGGATTCGGGTCAACCGGTCGCGCGCCGTCTTTCAGCTCGCGGACGAAGAACTCGTTGAATGTCGCGAAGTCCTCGGGCACACGGCCTTTGACGTCTTCGAGCTCGACATCAAAAAGCTTCAGGAAACCGCGAATCAGCGCGTTCTTCACGGCCGGCACGCGGATGCGCGCGAGCCAATATACGAAAGCGGTGAGCCAGTGTTTTGGCAACAGGTACTGAAAAAGCGCGAAAAGTCGTGACAGCATGAGAGCTTCAGTCGAAGGAGGCGGTGAATTCCGCGCTGACGCTGAGCAGCAGCACGTCGTCCGAATAGAAATTCAGTGTAACGGTCTCGGGCGTGCCGACCGGCTGCATGAGCATCAGGTGCTTGCCGCCGCGCTCGAAGACGACCGTGTCGCCGTCCGCGATTTCGAGCTCGGGTATCTCACGCATCCTGGCGATGCCGTCCTCGACGACTGTCTCGTGCATTTCGACCGATCCGTACTCAGGGCTCGAGACGCGGTTGATTCGAACGTCTTTGCCGGATTGATTGCTGAGCTCGAGGTAGCCTGCGGCCATCGGCATCCCGGCCCCCGGCGCAGTCACCACGAGGTTGGCGGCGACGACGGGCGGACCCTCGGGGCTGCCGCAGCCGACGGCGGCGGCGACAAAAAGGCACATTACGAGTAGCCGCCGCATCATTCGTCCGCCATGATCAATGGCAGGTCGTGAACAAGGTTCGCGACGTCGTGCGGCGCAGTGAACAGGGCCTTCAGGCGACCCTGAGGATCGATGACCAGCACGACCGTGGAATGATCCACGCCGTAGGCGCCATCGTCACTCCCGGCCTTCTGGAAAAATATACCCAGCGCGTTCGTGAGCTTGCCGAGCTCGTCGAGTTCCCCGGTGAGGCCGAGATTGCCGTCGCCGAAGTAGGCGACGTAGCGTGCCATGGCCTCCGGTGTGTCGCGCTCGGGATCGACGCTCACGAGCACCACGCGCGGCAGCGGTTGCCGGCCCTCGGCTTCGAGTTCGCGTTTTGCCTGGCCCAGCACCGTCATCGTCGCCGGGCAGATATCCGGGCAGTGGGTGAAGCCGAAAAACACGAGGTCCCACTGTCCCTCGAATACCGTCCGGTCCACCGGCTGGCCATCCTGGTCGACAAGCGCGAAGTCCGGCAAATCGTTGCCGGCAGGGAGTATCGTCGCGGCGAGCGGGGCAGCCGGTTCGCCGGCATTGCGCAATGCGAGCGCGAGCCCCGCCGCGATTGCGACGCCGAGTAAGAGGATGATTATCAGTTTTCGAGCTTGCATGAATATCGGGTCAAACGTTTCAGAGAGCGCGATTCTACAGCAGCCGTGTGAGATTATGAGGTGGGTCCCGTATCCGGAGTTGCAAGCGCAGGAACGATAGTGACAGGCAGCCGGCAAAAACAGCTAAACGTCGAACTACTGGTCCGGCAGACGGCGGACCGTTTCGCCGCGGCGCGTCTGAGTTACGGCCACGGCACGGACAATCCCGTCGACGAGGCCGCCTGGCTGGTATTCGCGTACCTGGGACTGTCGCACGATGACGCGCCTGGTGCGTATTCACGCCCGGTCACCGCGCGTGAACAGGCAGGCCTCGAAAAGCTGGTGCAGCGCCGGATTCGCGAGCATGTGCCGGTGGCGTATCTCGTTCACGAGGCCTGGTTCGGAGGTCTGCGCTTCTACGTCGACGAACGCGTTCTCATACCGCGCTCGCCCATCGCGGAGCTGATTCACGCGCGCTTCGCGCCATGGCTCGATCCCGACGGCGTGCGCTGCATCGCCGATCTCGGCACCGGCAGCGGCTGCATCGCGATCGCGCTTGCCAAAGCGTTCCCCGAAGCAACGGTGGACGCCGTGGACATTTCGCCCGATGCGCTCGAGGTGGCCGCCATCAACGTGGATGCACACGATGTTGCCGATCGGGTCCGCCTGGTCCGGTCGGACTTTTTCGAGGGTCTCGAAGGGCGCCGCTACGATCTCATCGTCAGCAATCCACCCTACGTCGATCGCGATGACATGGAGGCGCTGCCCGGCGAGTTCCGGCACGAGCCGCAGCTCGGTCTTGCTGCAGGCGACGACGGTCTGGATTCCGTGAAACTCATCCTGCATGATGCGTCGCGATTCCTGTCCGACGATGGAATACTCGTTTGCGAAGTCGGCAACAGCCAGCAGGCGCTCGAAGCCGCGTACCCGGATGTTGCATTTGTCTGGCTTACGTTCGAGCATGGCGGGCAGGGTGTCTTTTTGCTGACCGCCGGAGATCTGAAGGGTGTCGGGTAACAGTTTCGGAACACTGTTCGTTGTGACGACGTTCGGCGAGAGCCACGGCCGCGCGCTGGGCTGCGTCGTCGACGGGTGTCCTCCGGGACTGCCCCTCGAGGAGGCCGATATCCAGGCGGACCTCGATCGCCGCCGTCCCGGCCGTTCTCGCCATACCACGCAGCGCAACGAGCCTGACCAGGTGCAGATACTCTCGGGCGTATTCGAGGGCTGTACGACCGGCACGCCGATCGGGCTGCTCATCGAGAACAGGGACCAGCGTTCCAAAGACTACGGCGATATCAAGGACAAGTTCCGTCCGGGCCACGCTGACTATACCTATCAACAGAAGTACGGCATTCGCGACTACCGCGGTGGCGGGCGCTCGTCTGCGCGGGAAACGACGATGCGGGTCGCAGCCGGGGCGATCGCGCGCAAGTATCTCCACGAGCGCCTGGGCGTGCAGATACGCGGCTATCTCTCCCAGCTGGGCCCCATCGAACTTGGTGCCGTCGATCTCGGAGCGATCGACGACAACCCGTTTTTCTGCGCGGATCCATCGCGCGTCACGGAGCTCGAAACCTTCATGGACGAGCTGCGCGAGCAGGGCGATTCGATCGGCGCGAAGATCAGCGTGCTGGCGAGCAGCATGCCGGTCGGCCTCGGCGAGCCCGTGTTCGACAAGCTCGAAGCGGATCTCGCGCGCGGACTCATGAGCATCAACGCGGTCAAGGGCGTCGAGATCGGCGCCGGCTTCGCGGCCGTCGCGCAGCGCGGCAGCCAGCACCGCGACGAGATGTCGGGAACCGGCTTCAGCAAGAACGATGCCGGCGGCACGCTCGGCGGCATTTCGTCCGGCCAGGACCTGCTCGCCAGCATTGCGTTGAAACCGACCTCGAGCATCTCGGTGCCGGGCAAGACGATCGACAGGAGCGGCAAGGAGACCGAAATCGTTACGAAAGGCCGCCACGACCCCTGCGTGGGCTTGCGCGCGACGCCGATTGCCGAGGCGATGGTCGCGCTGGTCATCATGGACCATTATTTGCGCAATCGTGCACAGAACGCCGACGTTCAGTCGGGAACACCCGCCATAACGTAGACAGGACGATGACAGATCGATTTGATGTAGCCGTCGTCGGCGCCACGGGCGCCGTCGGTGAAGCCATGCTCGAGATACTCGCGGAGCGCAAGTTCCCCGTCGGCAAGATATACGCGCTTGCGAGTGAGCGTTCCGTGGGAATGAAAGTCGCCTTCGGTAATCGAGAGCTGACTGTCGAGGATCTTGCCGGTTTCGATTTTTCCAAAGCGCAGATCGGCCTGTTCTCGGCCGGCGGCTCGATCTCGGCAGAGTATGCGCCGAAGGCCGCCGAGGCCGGTTGCGTGGTCGTGGACAATACCTCGCACTTCCGCTACGACGACGACATACCGCTGGTGGTGCCAGAGGTGAATGCCGAAGCGATCGACGACTATCGAAGCCGCGGCATCATCGCCAATCCCAATTGTTCGACGATCCAGATGGTCGTCGCGCTGAAACCGATTTACGATGCGGTCGGTATCGAGCGCATCAACGTGGCGACCTACCAGGCCGTATCCGGGGCCGGCCGCAGTGCCATCGAGGAGCTGGTCCGGCAGGCGACCCTGCTGCTGAACGGGCGGCCGCTGGAGATCGACGGGCCAACCAAGCAGATCGCGTTCAATGCGTTGCCGCACATCGACACCTTCCAGGACAACCGCTACACGAAGGAAGAAATGAAGATGGTGTGGGAGACGCGCAAGATCTTCGGCGACCCGGATATCCTCGTGAATCCCACGGCCGTGCGGGTTCCGGTGTTCTACGGCCATTCCGAGGCGGTACACATCGAGACGCGCGACAAGATTTCGGCCGCGGAGGTCTGCGAACTGTTGCGCAATGCGCCCGGCGTGGAACTCGTCGACGGCGTCGAGACCGGTGCCTACCCAACAGCGGTGACGGAAGCGTCCGGACGCGATCCGGTTTTCGTCGGCCGGGTCCGCGAAGACATCTCTCATCCGCGCGGAATCGATCTCTGGGTGGTCGCCGATAACATACGTAAGGGCGCGGCTCTAAATAGCGTCCAAATTGCTGAAATTTTGGCGAAAAACTATTTATAGGCTATAGTTCGCAGGCAACTGGAGAGGCAGCACTGCCTGCCATGCGTATGTCTCTGCGCGGCGTCTGCAGAGGCACTTGGGGAGTTGGAGACCATCATTATGCCGCGACGAAGCAATCGCATTTCGCTTGCGCTCGTTTTATTGTTGTCGGGAAACGCCTGGGCCCTTGGGCTCGGCGAGATCCGTCTTGATTCAGCGCTTAACGCGCCCATGCGCGCGCAAATCGAATTGCTGTCGGCGACGCCGGAGGAACTCGAGAACCTCCAGGTCGGGCTCGCGTCGCAGGAGACCTTCGAGCGCTACGGCCTCGACAGGCCCTTCTACCTGCAGGATCTTCGCTTCGAGGTCGTCAGGTCGGGTTCGTCCGATGGCAATTATATAAGGGTCAGCTCTACCAACCCGATAACCGAGCCGTTTCTGACGTTCCTCGTCGAGGCCATGTGGTCGCGCGGCCGCCTGTTGCGCGAGTACACGGTATTGCTCGATCCGCCGACCTTCGCGCCGCCCCCGGCCGAAGAAACCCGCCCCGCCGTCACGGCGCCGGAGCGCAGCGCGCCGTCGGACAGCGGTCGCATCGAGCGCCAGGCTGAACCCCGGCCATTGCCCGCTGCCGAGACGCCAGCGGCGCGGCCCCAGCCGATTCCCGCGCCCGCGCCACGAGCCGAGCCCGAACCCGCGTCCGAGCCCGAACCCAAGCCGCAGGCCGGCGAGCCGGACCTGCCGTTCGATTCCGCATCCGGCGAAGACTACCTGGTGCAGCGCGGTGAGACGCTGTGGGGCATTGCGTCCCGTTCGCGTCCGGATTTCCGCCTGACGATGAACCAGACGATGCTCGCCATCTACGAGGCAAATCCCGAGGCCTTCGGCGGCAATATCAATATTCTGCGTGCCGGCGCGCGGCTGAGAATCCCGAGCGCCGACGACATATACCGGATCGATCGCGCCTATGCGCTGAACGAAGCGAAGCGCCAGCATGCAGCATGGAGCGGTGCGCCTGCGCCTGAGCCCGCGGCTGAAGAGCCCGCGGCGACGACGACGCGTCCGAGCCTGCAGCTCGTGCCGCCCGACGAAGAACCTGCCGGTCTGGGAACCGGGGCCGAAGTGCCCGAGGATGCAGCAACAACCGCCGCTGAACCGGACATGTCTCTGCGCGAGCAGGAAGTGGTCGATCGCATCGCCGAGCTCGAGGCGGCCGACATCCCGCAGCAGCAATCCCTGATCGAAATCCGGGACAATGAACTGGCCGCGTTGCGGCAGGAACTTGCCGAGATTCGTGGCGAACTCTACGAGCCGGAGTCCTTCGAGCCCGCCGGCTACGAGACCGTTGGCGCCGAGGACGAGCTGGCGGCCGAAGACGAGTTGCTGGCGGAGCCGGAGGAGACGGAGGCGGCCGACGCCGCCGCGGAAGACGAGGCTGACACGGCGATCCAGCCGCCCAGCAATGTGATTTCGGCGCCGGCCCGCGCCGAGCCGTCGCTGCTCGACAAGATCATCGGCATCGCCACGAATACCTGGGTCCTGATCATTGCGGGCGCGTTACTTCTTGCCGGTGCCGTGCTGTTCTGGTTCATGCGCCGCGGCCGCGACGATGACGAAGAGTGGACGAGCGCAGGCATGTCGGCGCCCGATCTCGACGATACCGCCTTGTCGTCCACCGAGGCGCTGCGCGCGCCCTCGCGCGACGACGAATCGATCGTTGTGGTCGAGCAGGGTGCGACAGGTCTGAGCGCGCTCGACGAGGACACGCTCGATGCGCCTGGCCCCGGCGGGGCCGCACAGACGGTCGAAATGGGCGCATTGGGTTCGATGGAAGACACGTTCAGCAGCGAGACTGCGGTCAACCTCGACCAGAGCGACCCGATTGCCGAAGCCGATTTCCATATGGCCTACGGCCTCTATGACCAGGCAGCCGACCTGGTCAATGGCGCCCTCGAAGCCGAACCGGGAAGGCTCGATCTCCTGACCAAGCTCTGCGAGATTTACTTCGTGTGGGGCAACCGCGATGCGTTTGTCGATGCGGCCGGCCGTGTAAAGCAGGCTGCCGGCGACGACGACGGCGGCGAATGGGACAAGATCGTCATCATGGGACAGCAAATTGCGGCCGACGACGCCATGTTTGCGGGCGCCGGCGTTGCCGGGGCGACGAAAGCCGTGGATCTTTCCTTCGATGCCGAAACGGACAAGAGCGGCGCCCTGGACATGGATTTTGGCGCGAGCGACGAGGGCGGCGACGAAGTCATTGACCTCGGCGGGGACGGTGACAGCGAGGATGTCTTCGAATTCACCGCTTCCGACGAGACCGCAGAGGAGGTCTTCGACCTGAGCGGCGCCGAGGAAAGTGCGGGCCCCACGGGCGAGGATGAAGACGACGAGGGCGTTGACTTCGTGTTCGACGAAGAGCCGGCCCCGGAGAACATCGAGGCCGGCAGCGACGACGTCGACTTCGATTTCTCTGCTGAGGAGCCGGAGCGCGAGGCTCCGACCATCGAGGAACAGTTTTCCGGTATCGATTCGACCTCAGAGTTGCCGTCGATCCCGGATGCCGTGGAGGAACCCACGGCCGAGCGGGCGCCACCACCGGAGGAGACCGCCGAGATCAATCTCGACGAACTCGGCCTCGATGTCGACTCGCTCGCGGAGACCGAACTCGCGTCACTCGACGACTTCGAAGACCTGGATGAGGAGGACGACGATGACGTTACGGCAAGCCAGAAGAGACTCGAACAAACAGGTCTGAACGAAGCGCTGGAAGACAGCGCCGATGCAACGGGCCTGAACGAAGCGCTGGAAGACAGCGCCGATGTAACGGGTCGGAATCCGGAAGTCGATCCCGACGCGACCGGCATGCACGCAAGATTCGATGCCGACGATACGGGCCTCAATAAGGAACTGGATATCGAGGAGGCGCTATCGCAGACCTCGGCTATGCGCCTTGCCGCCGACGAGACCGGCCAGAACCCTTTGATGCAGCAGGCCGACGAGGACACTGACATCGATTTCGACGAAAGCCTGCTCGAGGCGACAGGACACACACAGATCCTGCCCGAGGATTTCGGGGTCGAAACGGCCACGGATTCAGTGGACGACGACGTGATCTCCGACGAGGCCGAGACGCTACTCGCGTCACTGGACGACGAGGGCGATGAAGACGAAACGAGGCTCGCGCGCACCTTGAACGAGGAAGCGGATTTCGACTTCGCGAAGACCGAGGCGCTGCCGCCGGATGTCTTCACCGGCAGCATGGACCTGGACGAGACCGGCGAGATGCCGGCCGTGGC
>WOR8_10000318_pt1 | contig 52214 bp, 42 predicted proteins | sample DeeMarSeWOR38_10_FD_19890 | JGI IMG/M metagenome (IMG submission 19890)
AAAAAAATTCTGTTACCCTATTGACCTCCTAAAATATTGTTTTATCTTAGCCGGTGGTTTCTCGGATGTTCGTGCATCTTTTCTGTTGTTTTGTTCAACCTTTTTTAGGTTGGCAATACCGCAGAAAGTAACAACGGCATTTTGGAAGCTATATCGTTCACAGGGGTGGTTCAAAATGAACCGCCCTTTTCTTTTTTCGGCAGCCAAAATATGAAGTCGGTATCATGAAATTCTAACATCAATCTAATTTCTGCATAACTTTAAGGCTTCATTTATTATCCAGCTCTGATTTACCAAAGCATCTGCCTTTCCCATGGTACTGGGTGACATTAGCGCCCATCAGGCCACCTCCCCCTCTGAAAACAATCGAGGGAGAGGCTGCAACAAATATTGCTCTCAAAAAAGAAGCGGTAAAATATTTCTTGACAATTACCACGATGTGGCATAAAGAGAGTTAAACGCAAGGAAGCCGACTACCGTAAGGAGTCGGGGGGAATACTGATCCTTTCCATACTTCCTTGCACTTTCCCCCTTAACGTGGTGGCTCATAGCCTAAGCGGGTCACCCGTTTTAAATGCAACCGAGAGGCGGGAGGCTACATTGGCTCGCATCAGCCCCTCTCATGGAGGGCAGTTCCAATGGACTGCCCTTCTGGTTTTTTTGGCCTATTCCAACTTTTATGTTTTTTTCTGTCTCTATCCATCATTGACTATTCTTATGAAACTCTGTTAATGGTTACTCTAATTGTGGCTGTAATGGAATAGAAAAGAATGGGATTCAGTGAGTTAGAAAAACAGAGAATAAATAAAATGGTCGGGGAGTACTGTGACAGAAAGATCCCTGAACATCTTCGGAATCAAATAAAATTGTTTTATAAAATCCGAGGATACGATGTCAAAATAATTGAGAGTCGGCCCCACTTCATTCACAAAAATGAATGGTCTGAACTTCCTGTTGCAAGGATGAAATATGATGCAGACTCTATGAGCTGGCAGCTTTTCTGGGGGAGAGCAACTGGTCGATGGGAAAAATACCCAAATCTCCGGCCTACAAAAAATTTACAAAGGCTAATCGATGAAATTGAAAAAGACCCATTACACGTTTTCTGGGGATAGGAGTTAAAAGATGTCCAAGAAATACCCGGAATGTCCACTGTATAATCACAATAACTGTAAACACGCTTATAGCTCGAAAGTTTGCGCACTCACACGCAAGGATAAGGATTGCCTCCGAAAAGGGCCGAATAAAAAGAAACTTGCAAAGAAATAGTTGTTGCTGCAAATAGGTCAGTATCGGCCTGTTTTACATATCTGCTTTTTTCTCGTTAAGGACAGTCTGTCACTGAATGGGCTGCCCTTTTGGTTTAGGCCGGTCAGAACTTCATTCCAATTGATATTTAAATGAATCTGGTTTATAATGTAAATATCGTACAAAATACCATTGAAAGGGCAAAGCTGCCGAAATGCAGTGACGCAAAGCCACGGATCTAAAGCCGAGAGGCCATGACAGCCGGGTTGCCGAAAGCCGTTTTAGAGCCGCCTTTGGGTAAATGCCACCAAAGGCGCTTTTATTTTTTGGAGGCTTTTTTTAATTGTTTGCCTTCAAACCGGGTGCTTCGCACCCGTTTGCAAACGCAACGATCAGGGCACGGTTGTGCCCTTGTCTTTTCGGCCTATGGCCGAAAATCCAAGCCACCCGCTTTGCGGGTGGTTGTTGACTCAGCGAATTTATCGACCCGACCGACAACCCTTTATCAAAACTATGCGGCCTGCTTGCGTCATAGGTTCGAATTTAATCTGTGCTTTGTCCGAGGAGGAAGTTATGCGGAAAAATGTATGGCTCGTAAGTTTATTTTTCATGCTTTCCATTCCGACAACATCGCATGCCTTTGGGATAGAAATTGCCGGAGGGGCATGGTACCAATCTCCCGAGGGCACTGTAGCCTATGAAAAAATTAGCCGTACCGATAACCTCGACATTGAAGATGATCTTAATTATGATGATAAATGGCAAGCGCTTGGAAGGGTTAAAATTGATATGCCGCTTTTGATTCCCAATATTTACCTCATGTATACACCAATGAAATGGGACGAAAAGGGTCAAAAAGATGTGAATTTTAATTTTGGTGGTGAAACCTTTAATGCGAATGTGGATTTTGATTCAAAATTAAAAATGAATCACTTAGACGCTGCGCTATATTACGGCATTCCCTTACTCGAAACGGCGACCTTAGATATACTCAATATCGATCTGGGACTCAATGTCAGGCTCTTTGATTTTGAAGCAGAGATCGAACAGGATGAAACAGGCTTGAAAGAATCCGAAAGCTACCTTGTGCCAATCCCGATGTTATATACCGGTATGCAGATTAAGCCCTTTGATATGATTGCACTTGAATTCGAGGGCAGAGGAATCCTTTATAAATCCGATTATTATTACAGTCTTATTGGAAGATTGAAAATAAAACCCTTCGGGCCGTTCTTTGCTGCAGCCGGATATAGATTCGACAAACTTGATATCGATTATCAGGATGTTGAAGTTGACGGCGAATTTCGCGGACCTTTTGTCGAAGTCGGGTTGGAATTCTAATCCGCAGTATCTCTATCGATACCCCGCTAGCAGCGTGGTTCGGAAATATCTTTGCATATACGACTCCTGCCCGCTTTGTCTTCCCTCACACACGGCCTCAAACGAGGACAGGTTCGCTAATGAGTTCACGCAGCGACTTTTCGAGGTGGAGATTTAACAGACCGATTCGAATGGCATCAGGCCGGCGCTATTGAAAAAGGCAAAAGAGCCTCAATCTTGACAGGCAGCGTAAAATCAGCTAAAGATCTTTATCCTTTTTAGTTAAGTGCAATAAAACCTGATTTTTAGAGAATGGAGATCTGATAATCATTTAAAAATCAAACCTTCAGAGAACGCTCTCTGGAGGTTTTTCATTTCTTGACGATATCTTCAAAAAGCGTTTGGTCGAATTTCCGGTTTATCCGGCTCAGGGGGGGTATTATGGGCATTGACGTCGATCCCGATTGGTGGAAGACATTGTTTGATGAAATCTACCTTATCACAGACGCACGTTCGGTTTGCGATGAGACGCTGACCTGCAGGGAAGTTGATGTCATATGTGAATTACTGCCTATGAATACCAGTCAACGGATACTCGATCTTTGCGGCGGTCATGGCAGACATACGTTCGAGCTGTGCAAGCGGGGTTTTACCGAATGTACGTTATTGGATTATTCTCAGCCCCTGATTGATATCGCAATGGCAACAGCAGCAGAAAATGATTACCCCGTTGATTTCATCCAATGTGATGCCCGAAACACGGAACTGCCATCAGAGACCTTTGACCATGTGATCATCATGGGAAATTCTTTGGGTTACATCCAGGAACCTGAAGCCGATATCAAAATTCTCACGGAAGCATATCGCGTTTTACGAGAGGGTGGTTGGCTGTTGGTGGATGTAACTGACGGTGCGACCGTCAAGAAGTCTTTTCAGCCAAATGCCTGGCATGAAATCGGTAAAAAAACCGTCGTTTGCCGGCAGCGAGAAATACGAGGAGATATTATAAGCGCCCGCGAGATGGTGATCGATAAACAAAATGGTTTGATCCGCGATCAAACATATGCAATACGGCTTTATGATTTTGAAGCGCTTGAAGCACTCTTTGGCCGGACAGGATTCAGTAAATTCAACGTTTACATCAATTTTTCACCGCATCAATCCGACGGAGACCACGGTTTTATGAACAATCGCATGATTGGCGTAGGACAAAAGCATTAACTGGTTGCTAGGTTCTGGCATCTGGCCATCGGTTTCTGTTTTCTGGATGCATGTTCATTCAGAAAGGGTTGTCGAGTCATCGACTTGTGTGTTAGTGTGTCCGATATCATATCCTGGTGCGCAGCAACCAAAGACGGACCGGATCTTTTGGAGAAACGGGTATGGAAGTCGATCTACTTTACGGACGTAACGGCATAACCATCAATTTACCGAATGATATTAAGGCCACTGTTATTCGCAAACACACCATGACTCCACTTGGGGACCCCAAACAAGCGGTGCGGCAAGCCTTAGAAAACCCGGTGCACAGTGCTCCTCTAACCGAGCTTGCACGAGGCAAGAAGACTGCGTGTATCCTTATCTGCGATATTACCCGGCCCGTCCCCAACGGAACGCTCCTGCCGCCGCTTTTGAACACCCTTCTGGAATCCGGGGTGCCAAAGGAAAACATTGTCATCCTGGTGGCAACCGGTTTGCATCGCCCCAACGAGGGAGCAGAGCTGCACGAAATCGTCGGATCTGACGAAATATTCGATTCGTTCCGCATTGAAAATCATTTTGCCCGAGACCGGCAGGCCCATACGGACCTCGGAAAAACTTCCGGGGGCATTCCGATCATGATTGATCGGCGCTTTGTCGAAGCGGAGCTGAAAGTGGTGACCGGGCTGGTGGAACCTCATTTTATGGCGGGCTATTCCGGAGGCCGCAAGGTCGTTGCTCCCGGTGTCGCCTACCAGGATACCATCCTAATGTTTCATGCGGCTCGCATCCTGGAGCACTGCAATGCGGTCAACTGTGTCATTGAAGGCAATCCGCTTCATAACGAACAGATGGAAATCGTCCGCACCATTGGTGGAATCTTAGCGATCAATGTGGTTATCGACGAGCAACGGCAAATCGGCTTCGTCAATTTCGGCGACATCGAAGCCAGCCATTTGCAAGCCGTCTCCTTCATGAGAAAGTACGCTGAGGTGGTCATACCTCGTCGTTTTAAGACCATTGTCACTACCAGTGCAGGCTATCCCCTGGACAAGACCTACTACCAGACGGTGAAGGGAATGGTCGGTCCGATGGACATCCTGGAGCCGGGCGGAACCATCATCATCGCCAGCGAATGTTCTGAAGGCATGGGCAGCCAAGAATTTGTGGAGGCCCAGCGATTTTTGTGCGAAACCGGTCCGGAACGATTCATGTCTATCCTGCAAGGCCGTGAAAAAGCCCGCATTGACGAATGGGAGACGGAGATGCTTTTGAAACCTTTACGGGTGGGAACGATTCAAATGTACACCACCGGCCTAAGCGAGGAGGACTTAAAAGATACTTTTGTGGAGCCGGTCTCTTCGGTGGAAGAAGCCGTTGTGGCCAGTGTCAAAACCCATAAAGATAGCGCCATCGCGGTCGTGCCTGAAGGACCGTACGTGATTCCACTGTGTGGTGGAAACCGGTAGAATAAAGGAGAGATTATTATGGATAAACAAGAATTGATCGAACGTCTGAAAGAAATCGTGGGTCCTGAAAATGTGCTCACTTCCGCTATGGACCTTGCGCTTTACAGCTATGACGCTTCGCTTGATAAAGCCACGCCGGAGGTGGTCGTACTGCCCAATTCTAGCGAGGAAGTCTCCAAGGTGATGGCATTGGCTTACAAGGAGAAGATCCCAATCCTAGGCCGCGGGTCTGCAACCAACTTGACGGGTGGGACGATTCCCGTCAAAGGAGGCATTGTCGTCCATTTCTCGCGAATGAACCGAATTCTTGAGATTGATATCCCCAACCGTACAGCCACCGTCGAACCCGGAGTGATCACACTGGATCTGCAAACCGAGGTGCTGAAAAAGGGATTCGCCTACCAGCCGGACCCGGCCAGCCAAAAGGTTTCCACTATCGGCGGAAACATTGCTGAAAATGCTGGCGGCCCCCACTGCCTCAAATACGGGGTCACTTCAAACCACATAATGGGTCTGGAACTCGTGCTCAACGACGGCACAGTGGTTTGGACCGGCGGGAAGTCTCGAGACAATCCCGGATATGACATTGCGGGTCTTTTTGTGGGCTGTGAGGGAACCCTCGGACTGGTGACCAAAGCCATTCTAAAACTGGAGCGAGCTCCTGAAGCGGTCAAGACCATGTTGGCCATATACGACACCATTGAAGACGGCGCCAACACGGTTTCGGCCATCATTGCCGAAGGGATCATTCCTGCCACCCTGGAGATGATGGACAATCCGATCATGCGTGCGGTGGAAGCAAGTGTTAAGGCGGGGTATTCGCTGGACGCCGCGGCCGTGCTGATCATCGAGCTTGACGGCATGCCCGAAGGCATGGAAGAGAACGCCAACAAAATCATGGAAATCTGTAGGCAGAACAATGTCCGGGAGGTGAAGCTGGCAAAAGATGAGACGGAAAGGACGGTTCTGTGGGCCGGGCGCAAAGGCGCCTTCGGCGCCGTGGGCCAGCTATATCCCAGTTTCCTGTGCTGTGACGGTACGGTGCCCCGCACAAAATTGCCGCAAGTTCTGAGCCAGGTTTTAGAAGTCGGTAAGAAATACGATCTCACCATCGGCAATGTCTTTCATGCGGGGGACGGCAACCTCCACCCTCTGATCATGTTTGACGAAAGAATTCCTGATCAAAAAGCTAAGGTATTAAAGGCGTCCTCGGAGATTCTCAAGCTTTGTGCGGATGCCGGGGGAACCATCAGCGGTGAACATGGCGTCGGACTTGAAAAGTTGAAGGAGACATCCTTTATTTTCTGCGACAATGACCTGGAATTTGCGCGCGGAATCAAAAAAGCCTTTGATCCGGATGATATTATTAATCCCGGCAAGTTGATTCCGGAGCCGGTGTGCACGCCATAGCCCCCGTAAACGGACAAGCCGGAATTGAAAAGAATAAATTAATCACGGAAACATGAAATCTAGAAAGCTCGAAATTTTCATTTCTTAAGGAGATATCATATGGTGGATTCTAAAGAAATCATTGACGGGCTGGTGAAAATTGTCGGCCGGGAGTTTGTTAAAACAAATTCTGAAGTCGTTGCCGAATGTGCTGTTGATAACATAACCCCCATGGCGGTTTTGTTTCCAAAGAACACGCAGCAAGTTTCGGAGATACTGAAGTTTGCCAACCGCGAGAATTTGGCTATTGTTCCGCGCGGAAGCGGGTCAAAGATGTCGCTGGGAAACCCTCCCAAACGGTTGGACCTGGTGGTGTGTACCACCCGTATGAATCATATGCTGGATGTTGACACGGCGAATCTCACGATAACCGTTGAAGCCGGTGTCAAATTCAGGGACGTACAGGCAAGATTAGCGACCGAGGATGATCGTTGTTATTTGCCCCTGGAGGACCTTGTGACCGAGGGGGATGAGTTTATCTGTTCGGACAGGTCCCATAGCGGGTGCTTTTTGCCCATCGATCCGCCTTGCAGCGAAAAAGCCACCATGGGCGGTATCGTAGCTGCCAATTCCGGTGGTCCGCGGCGACTGCTCTATAATCTGCCCCGCGATCACATTTTGGGGGTTCGATTTGTGGCTCCCAGTGGAGAGATCGTAGGAGCGGGAGGCAAAACGGTAAAGAACGTCTCGGGTTACGATATATCCAAGTTGATGACCGGTTCCATTGGAACATTGGGTATTATCTGTGAAATGACGTTCAAGCTGCTCCCATTGCCCGAGCAAATGGAAACACTACTTTTTTCCTTTGGAACATTTTCCGCTGCTTGCGATCTTGCCGATCGCATTTTTGAAACCAGTCTGCTTCCCGCTGCAGTCGAAGTTATGAACGCTACTGCATTTGCCAATTTGAAGATAAACGCCACGCCCGATTTCACTTCCGATGGTTACGTGGTGGCGGTCGCCCTTGAGACCTTTGAAGATGCCGTAAAGCGCATGGCCACAGAAATCAGAGAGATGGCCAGGGATTGTGGTGCGCAAGGCGACGCAAGCCTTCAAAACCACTCACATCTTCAATACTGGATGGCAGTCAGCAGCTTGGATCCGATCCTGGCGGCTAGATTCTCCGGTCTGATTAAGGCGAAGCTCAATTATCGCATCTCCGAATGGAAAGACATATTCGGGTTTGCGCATAATACGTTGTCAGAAAACAAACTTGAACATGTTATTTCGGCTCACGCGGGATGCGGGATATGCACCATCAGCTTGCTGATGAACCAAGGCGGGAATGGCTCGATGGATAAGGCCGTCGAAGTGATGGGTCAACTGCTGAAGCGCAGCCGAGATGCTGGCGGTAATCTCGTTATACAATATGCCCCATCCGCGGTGAAAAAGCATTTGAGTATGTGGGGTGAACCGCCGCCTGACTTTGCTGTCCTAAAGCGCGTCAAAGAACAGGTGGATCCATCGGGTATTATGAGTCCCGGACGTTTTGTTGGCGGTCTTTGAAAAATTAAACTTTGAGGTGAAGGGTTATGAATATTGTCCAGTTGAAGAAATTGTCATACGATGAGGTAGTCAAGTGCAATAAGTGTGGATTTTGCTTGCCGAGCTGTCCTACCTATATCATTGAGAAGAAGGAATCCTCTTCCCCGCGGGGACGCAATGCCATTACCCGATTTGCTATCGAAAATAAGCTGAGGCTGGATAAAGATACCGAGAGATCCATTTTTACCTGCCTGGGATGCGGTGCCTGTACGACGGTCTGTATGTCCGGTGTCGAAACGAAGAACCTTATTTTTCGTGACCGGGAGTGCCAGGTCGGTGAAGGATTTTATCCGAAAATCGCCGATCGTCTGGTGAAAACCCTGGAAGGTTCCCGCAATATAACCGATGATGATAACGAGGACCGTGCCGAGTGGCAAGAGCTAATTAGAGATCTGCCCGAAGACGCGTTTGAAAAAGAGCAAGCTGAGATTGTCTTTTTTGTGGGATGTGTGGCCTCGTTTTTCCCCATGGTCCAGAAAATCCCGGCGAATATGGCGAAAATCATGCAACAGGCAGGCGTCGACTTCAGCATTTTGGGCGGGGATGAATGGTGCTGCGGATTTCCGCTGGTGGGTGCGGGAATGCCTGAGAAGCTGAAAGCCATGAAAGAGCATAACTTAAAAAAAGTGGCGGATATAGGGGCAAAGACGGTTGTTTTTACCTGTCCCTCTTGCTTCCATACCTGGAAACATCAGTATGACACGGGTCTGAAGCTGATGCATGCCAGCCAGTTGATTGCCGGACTTATTCAAGATGGACGGATTAGGCCTAAAAAGGAGATGAATGTCACGGCCACCTATCACGACCCATGCGACCTGGGCCGCAACACGGGAGTCTATGAGGAACCCCGCCAAGTGATCCAGGCGATTCCGGGTCTCAAGTTCAAAGAACTACCCACAAATCGTCAATTTGCCATATGCTGTGGCGGCGGTGGAAACTTGGAGATGACGGATCCGGAGCTCTCGGGCGAGATTGCTCAGATGAAGCTTGATTCCATCAAAGATATCGAGGCCGAAATGGTGATAACAGCATGCCAGCAGTGTGTTCGTACCATGGCCACCCGCGCACGCAGACAGAAAATTGATCTCGCGGTTAAGGATTTGACAGAGCTTGTGGTAGAAACAATTGGGGAAGAGTAGGGTGAGAGGTTGATTATTGACTATCGTCAGCAGACAACGGGCTGTTGCCCAAATGATTTAAAATGGTCTTTTATTGTCTTAGCTGCTGAACAGCAGCTGCGGTGGTGAGTTTGGCCAAGGCGTACTTCTAAATGTTGGACATAAACGACCTTCCCGGCTATTTTCCGAGCAAAGTCATCCATGCCCAACACCAAAAGACCCCCGTTTTCTTTGACCTAAAAAATGCGTCGTCGTTTCTTTACTGTGTCCGGTAACTTTAACGAATTAATAAGTTCGCAAGGGTAGCAAATAGAAACATACCTAAGCGCCCAACTCCGACATGGCAGCATCTAATCCAGACGATAGATCCGTTTTGCATCCCTGCACTGTTAAAGCCCGGCTAAGAGACGAAAGAAAAAAGAGCACATTTTCGGCGGAGGAAGAATACCCCATGAGACCGACACGCCACACCTTGCCTTTCAGTGCTCCCAAGCCGCCGCCGATTTCTAAATTAAATTTTTCCAGAAGATAACCCCTGACGTTAACGTCGTCCACACCCTCGGGGATTCGAACGGTATTCAGTGTCGGCAGGCGGTAATTCGGTTCCACCAACATCTCCAGTCCCATAGCCTCCACACCGGCCACCAAGGCTTGATGATTTCTCAAATGGCGATCAAATCGATTCTGCAATCCTTCTTCATCAATAAGCTGAAGTGCTTCCAACAAGGCATAATTCAGTGTACTAGAACTTGTATGATGGTAAACCCGTTCCGATCCCCAGTACTTATCCAGCAATGTCATATCCAGATACCAGCTGCGGATCGGATGTTTTCGATTTCTTGCAGCCTCGACAGCTCGATCGCTGAAGGTAACCGGTGCCAAACCGGGAGGTGCACCGATGCATTTTTGCGAGCAACTGTAGGCGGCATCCAGTCCCCATTCATCCGCTTTTATTTCAATGCCCCCAAGAGATGTTACGGTATCCAGCAAAATCATTATACCATACTCTTTGGCCAGTCGGGATATGTCATCCATGGGCTGAAGCACACCGGTTGATGTCTCTGCATGCACCAGCGCGATGACCTTGTACGAGCGCTTTTTTAATTCCTCTTCGATACTTTCCGGATCCGCCGGTTTGCCCCATTGTCCCTCGAGCACGGTTAATTCGGATTCCTGCCGCTCCACCATTTGACGAATGCGATCACCAAAATATCCATTTACACATACCAACACAGCGTCTCCGGGTTCCAGCAGATTTGCCACGCAGGCCTCCATACCCGACGTTCCGGTTCCGGGTGCGGCATGGGTCAAGCGATTTTGAGTGGCGAACACGTTGCGCAACAGTTCACCGACACGGTCCAAAGTTTTCAGATAAGCCGGATCCAGATGGCCGATTACCGGCGACGTTAGTGCTTGATAAACCCGCGGATGAATATCCAACGGTCCGGGTCCCATCAAGGTTCTCAAGGGTGCTTCAGGTCGAATCGATGCCATGGTTAAACTCCTTTCTCCTATTTTTACGGTTGAAATTATCTTGTTTGAACGTACTTAACCGAAAACGATCAAAGCGGCTGAACCTATTTTGCTTTTTCAAAAGACACCTATATAAATCATGCCTGTCTGTCAATGATCTATTGGTGTTGAAAGATTCAAAGATACAGAAAAATCGTTCGAGTATTTATGTGACTTAGATCAATTGGAGGGCGAGGTAGACGTTTGATGTGATTTGTCATCAATGATTTCAACCTCTCGTAGAAATGATTCAATATGTTGCCAAAATACATCCCAATTGGGTGGACAATCATTATGTCCGGCATCATAGGCCATTAACTTACTATTTTTTGCAGCTTTATTCAGAGCAATTCCGTGCCGAAATGGGATAATATTGTCATATTTTCCGTGTAAAAATAAAATGGGCCCGGAATAGGAACTAACTATCGCCATATTATCAAAGGGATCTCTCACTAAAAATTTCGGAACAAGGTATCTTGATGCAAAAGAACCCACACTGGTAAATGTGGACATTAGAATAAGTGCTTTGGACGGTCTTTTGGCGGCCAGTGCACACACGGCCCCTCCGCCCAGCGATCGACCGAACAGAACAATTCGTGTCGAATCGATGTCTTTTCTAGCAGTCAAAACATCATAAGCAGCAATAAATACTTCCGTAATATGTTTCTGGGATGGTTTTCCTGCTGAACGCCCGTATCCCGGATATTCCACAAGCAGCAATGCTAATCCAAATCTGGTAAATGTTTTCAATTCATCAGGCCAAAAATCAATTAACTCTCCATTTCCATGAGCAAAAATTACTGCTGGAGCTGGATCAGTTGTGTTTTCGATTGAGGGTGGAAAAAGCCAGCTTTCAACTTTACCAAATTCTGTATCCAACCAAATCTGCTCCAATCTCGGTACTTTTTGCGGTGATGTTAACGGGGTGGGGATTAAATAGCGGGGATACAGAATCTGACGCTGAATGAGAAAGAGAATGCAGCAGTATGCCACGTATAAGAGCAGGGGCCATATAAGATATTTGAGCAGTGGGTGCATATTTATAGCTGCAATTAGAATTTGGAATTCGGAATAACGTGGTAATTTTTCAACATTCCAATTTTTTGTCAAGAAATTGATGCGAAAGATTGCATGTTGATTATGTAATTTATTTCATAATTTTATATACTTTTTTACATAATTCATCATTCTTACCCGTATCGTCATATCCATAAGATTTTGATATTATTACTAATTTAATTTTATTACCAATTTGGCACCATAATTGCTTTTTTATAAGCTGATTTTTGATTTGCTTTATCGTAATAATTCTAAACATCTTCGATCTGTTTGCGTTTTTTACGTGTGTCATTCCAGACCCAGCATAAATTTTAGGAGGCATTGAAATGAAGAGTTCGAAGTTGAAGATCTTATTTTGCATAGCAGTTGGTCTCATCGTCCTGGTCGCCCCTTTTTCACCAGATATTCTCCCGGGCGGAAAAACTTACGCATTGGGCTTGTTTGGTGACGGAGGTAGCGGTGGTGGCGGCGACGGTAGCGGCAGCGGCAGTGGCAGTGGTGGATCTGGTCCTATCGCCGCAGCCCCTGAACCGACAACTTTGCTCTTGGTTGGTGCCGGTGCTGCCGGAATCGTGGCATTAAGAAAGAAATTCAAAAAGTAAAAACTATTATTACTTGTTGAAGGGTTATCCCGATTTCAGCATATTCCGCAGCTCGCGCTTCAATACCTTGCCTGCCGGGCTGACCGGAATCGCGTCTAAAAATTTTACTTCTCTGATTTTTTTATAGGCCGCTACCTGGGAATTGGTATGTTCCATAAGATCCTCGGTAGTGGCCTCAGCTCCTTGTTTGAGCTGAACAAATGCCACTGGTGCTTCTCCAACATCCATGTCCGGTTTTCCCACCACCGCACATTGTTCCACAGCCGAATGCGTAAATAGAACTTCTTCTAATTCACGCGGATAGACATTGTAGCCTTTATATATGATCATGTCTTTTTTACGATCGGTGATATAGAAATACCCATCTTCATCTTCCTTGCCGATGTCACCTGTATAAAGCCAACCTTGCTTGAGAACTTCGGCAGTCTCTTCGGGTTTGTTCCAGTATCCCTGCATGACCTGAGGACCCTTGATGCAAATCTCCCCTTCCTTGCCAGGAGCAAGATCTTCTCCGGTTTCAAGATCCACAACCTTGCATTCGGTATCAAACACAGGGATTCCCACCGATCCCTGGCGAATTTTAGATCGATCCGGTGGATTGGCGGTTGCCCCCATAGTACATTCGGTCAGCCCGTAGGCTTCGCATACTACACCGGAAAATGCTTGCAGCATTCTGTCAAGCACCGGCAATGCCAGCGGGGCTGCTCCGGAAGCGGCGAGTTTAATACCGGAAAGATCATAAGAGTCGAAATCAGGATGATTTACCAAAGGAATAAATAATTGAGGAGCCCCTCCCAGGGCGGTGGCATTATATTTTGAAATTGCATCAAGATATTCTTTAGGATCAAACCTTGGAAAAACCACCATGGAGTTTCCTCCAAAAATCATCTGATTAAGATAACCGACTGTTCCCATGGCATGAAACCACGGAACAACGACCAAAGCTGTCTCTCGATCCCTTGCAGTGATTCTATCAGTGATCGGGTCTACTCCCGGTGGAAAGACCGGCGTCGGAACGCCGTCTACCATTTCGAGTTGAGCCCCGGACCACCAGTTGGTATACTGAACAACGTTAACCACAACGTTGTAATGGGTCAGCATGACTCCTTTGGAAAGCCCGGTTGTTCCGCCCGTATAGGCGAGATGCACCAGATCGTTGAATACGTCGATATCAACTTCAGGTACTTCCGGTTGATGTTCTTTTAGTAGAGGAGCCATATCAATGGTGTCCGGCACGGGTATCTTTTCCAGAGGTTTTACGGGCTGAATTATTGGATTGTAACAATCGGCAATGCTGGTGGTAATTACTTTTTCTATGTTGGTTTCCGGAACAATCGATGCAATACTTGGGTAAATTAAATCAAGCGAAATTAAAATTTTCGCATCAGCATCATTCAGTTGATACTTCGCTTCCTTTGGAGCAAGCAACGGACTCAGCGGCGTAAAAATTGCCCCGGCCTTCAAAGCGCCGTAATAGGCAATAGCGAACTGCGGGCAATTCGGGAGATGAATGGCGACTTTTTCACCTTTTTTTAAATCCATGGAAATCAAAGCATTGGCAAAACGATCGGATAGATCTTTTAGTTCGCTATAGGTGAGCTCCATTCCGCCAAAAATGATGGCCACTCGGTTGGGCACCCGGGCTGCAGTGTGATCCAGAAAAGCGTGGACAGGTTGTTCCGGGTAATTGAGGTTTTTCGGCCATTGATCCGGCCATGCATTAAAATTCTTCGCCATGGGGAACCTCCTTATTTTATCGTTCGTGGTTATAATTTAGATGACTGAATGATATGTGAAGGAAAGAATAACATCAGAAAATCGGCCAGGAATACGTTCAATTTTAGATCAACGCAATGTTTACCGACTACTACAAGCGCTGCCTATGAGTCAAGGCACAAATTATGAATGAGAAAAGATTTATGACGCTGTATATGGCTTGACACCTAAGCGCATATCCCTTATTTTACAGGGTACATTATAAGCAAATTTCAAAACGTAATGGAGGAATTCATGACTGACAAGCAAGTTTACGAATGTGAAAACTGTAAAAAAAGCGTAGAAGTAAGCGCTGATGAAGCAAAGGCTCCCCAATGTTGCGATAAGCCGATGCAAAAAGTTGAACCTCTGGATGCCTGCACGACAAGCACTACCGCAGAACATTCACGTTATGATAATTTTGATGACGCCTGTGATGACGGCAGATCCGGCAAAATATAGTCCGATATACACAGCGTCATAATAAATTGCGTATTAGCCCTTTGAACCGTTGATTATGAAACTACCGTATAGGGTCAAACATGCAAAACGCTGTGTATGTATGCGCAATGATTTATGTCGTTCTGTATAAGCATTGTGCTCAATAACAGGTGAGCTGCCGGGTTAATATTATTCTAAATGATTTTATCTTAAGGGAAGGGTTTTATCTCAAATAAGATAACGCCGGGTTGGAAAAATCATTAATGTATTGGGATTATTTTTGAAAGCCTAGCGTTAGTCAGGGCATTATATGATCGCTGCCAATCTGGCGCCTTGGTCAACGGCTCTTTTCGCGTCCAATTCAACCGCTTTATCGGCACCGCCAATTAAATGCACCGACATTCCGCTAATTTTCAATGCCCGCTGAAGATCCCTTAAGGATTCCTGACCTGCACAGATAATAACCGTATCCACCTTCAGAAGCTTCTTTTTTTCTTTAACGGTGATGTGTAAACCGTGATCATCGATTTTGTTATAGGTTACAGCGTTTATCATCACGACCTTGCGCATCTTTAACGTCAATCGGTGGATCCATCCGGTGGTTTTGCTCAGTGTTTTTCCCATTTTTGTGGTTTTTCGCTGCAAAAGGTATACCTGGCGTCCGGATGAATGTGGTTGAAAACCATCGGCAGACAATCCCCCCGGCATATTGTAGTCTTTATCGACACCCCATTGTTTTAAGAACGTATCTCTGTCCTGACTTGTACGCACCTCCCCATGGGTGAGGTAATCGGCGACATCAAAACCGATGCCACCGGCACCAATTATAGCAACGTGTTTACCGACGTCTTTTTTGTGTAAGAGCACATCCACATAGGTTAAAACCTTCGGATGGTCGATACCTTCGATGTTTGGTTTGCGCGGCATTACACCGGTGGCTAGAATTACTTCATCGTATCCTTCCTCGGAAAGCTTTTCGGCGGTAGCTTTTGAATTCACGCATACCCTTACCCCGTTGAGTTTCAATTGTGCTTTGAAATAGCGGAGGGTTTCATTAAATTCTTCTTTTCCAGGTATTTGGTTGGCGATGTTCAGTTGTCCGCCTATTTTGTCGCTCTTTTCGAATAAGGTAATCACATGACCCCGTAACGCAGCAACAGCGGCGAATGATAAACCGGCCGGTCCGGAACCGACAACGGCGATTTTCTTTTTTTTCTCAGCCGGCAGATATTGTAGTTCTGTTTCATGACACGCTCTGGGATTCACCAGACAGGAGCAAATCTTTCCCTGAAAGATATGATCCAGGCAGGCTTGATTGCAGGCAATACAGGTATTGATTTCATCTGCTCTGTTTTCGGCGGCTTTGTTGACGAATTCGGCATCTGCCAGAAACGGTCGGGCCATCGAAACCATATCCGCATCGCCTCTGGCCAAGACTTCTTCCGCCAGTTCGGGTGTATTGATACGATTGCTGGTAATTAAGGGGATGGAGACATTACCTTTCAGTTTGGCCGTTACCCACGTAAAGGCGGCTCTCGGGACAACCGTTGCGATGGTTGGAACTCTGGCCTCATGCCAGCCGATGCCGGTGTTGATAATCGTTGCGCCGGCATCTTCGACTTTTTGGGCCAAGGTAACAACTTGATCCCATGAGCTGCCGTTTTTAACCAGATCCAGCATCGAGAGTCGATAAATAATGATGAAATCGGAACCGACCTTTTGGCGAACGCTTCGCATAATTTCCACCGGGAATCGAATTCGATTTTCGAATCTGCCGCCCCAGCGATCGGTTCGCTGATTGGTTTTTGAAATAATAAACTGGTTAATCAAATAACCCTCAGATCCCATAATTTCAACGCCATCATAGCCGGCCATTTGAGCGAGAAGGGCACAAGTTGCATAATCCTGAATATGCGCTTCGATTTCGGCCTGGGTTAACGCACGCGGTTTAAAGATATTAATTGGAGCTTTGAACGGTGAGGCGCTGACCAAATTGTCATGAAATGCGTACCGCCCGGTGTGAAGTATCTGCATAGCGATTTTACCGTCTTGGTTGTGAACCGCTTGAGTTATCATTTTGTGCTGCTTCATTTCTTCTTCGTTGGTTAGCTTTGCTGCCCCGGGGACCGTGCATCCCACTTCATTCGGGGCTATTCCTCCGGTCACGATTAATCCTACCCCGCCCCTGGCTCTTTCGGCATAAAAGGCTGCCATGCGTTCAAAGCCGTTCGGAGCTTCTTCAAGTCCTGTATGCATGGAACCCATCAGCACCCGGTTTTTCAGCTGCGTAAATCCCAGATCAAGCGCTGACAATAGATGCGGATAGGTTGGATGTTGAATTGATGCCTCCATATTCAATTTTCCGGCTTCCGATGAACAGCGATCATCGTAATATCATCAAATTGCGGAGCATTGCTGATATGGGCGAACAAATCGGCTTTTATTCGATCAATTAACTCGGTTGTTGACGACACAGGCTGTTCCAACAGGGACAAGAATCGCTGTTGAGTAAAAAATTTTTCGTCCGGCGATAGCGCCTCGGTAACGCCATCGGTGTATCCGATTAAAATCTCACCGGGAACCATTTGAATTTTTTGGGCTTTATATGTTACATCCGGCATCATTCCAATAGCGGGGCCTATCGAGCTGAGCTTTTCCCTTACACCAGAGGGGCCGATTATATAAAGGGGTTCATGTCCTGCATTGACATAAGCAATATCTCCGGTTTCTGGGCTAAGGATTCCAAGAAAAAGGGTGGCAAACATTGATTCTTCTCCGTGCTCCTCAGCAATGTAGTCATTGGTCAGGGATACAGCTTGACGCGCGATAGCGGATTCTTCATCGATTGTTTTTTGTTTCTCTTTATCGATACCGGAAAGAGAAACGCCGCGCAAACTGATCTGTCCGGAAAAAACTCGAATCAGGCTTCGAAACAACGCCATAAAAAGGGCTGAACCAACCCCTTTATCACATACGTCAGCAATGACGAGTCCCAGTTGGCCGCCGGGTAAATGGAAGGCGTCATAAAAATCGCCGGATACCTGCCTGGCCGGATGGAAGTAGAATGCAATATCCCAGGCAGGAAGATCCGGGACTTTTTTCGGTAAAAAGTCCCTCTGTATTTTTTTGCCCTTTTCCATCTCCGTATCAAGGGCTTTTGAATAGGCTTCGATTTTTATTTTTGCCCGTTCCAATGAGCGATAAGATTCGTCCAATTTTGCATAAAGACTTGCATTTTCAAGAGCACTGCCGATTTGCACCGCGGTCAATTGCATCAATTCGGCTGTCTCTTGGCTAAAATGGCCGGGTTGAGAATGCAACAGCGTAAGCAACCCCAGTAACTCATCGCCCCTGAGAATCGGAACCGCCAGGGCCGAGCGCACCTTATACGGTTGGTCGACAAGATCCAGCCACCGCTTATCATCTTTGGTATCGATAATTAATCCGGCCCGGCGACGACGTTTGACCCAGCCTGCCAGACCTTTGTCCAAAACCGATCCGATTATTTTGGAACGCTGACCCGGTGTTGTTTTAGCACGGGTTAATATACTGTCAGTTACAACACCATCGCGATTAAGTAAAAAGAGGCTACCTTTTTCGGCATCCGTAAGGTCGGCCGAGATATCAAGGGTTTGTTGCAAGATAAGGGGCAGCATTTTTTCTTTATCCGAAGAACGCGCCAAAGCTAAAAAATTTTCAAGTAGTTTGCTTTGGGCCTGGAGAGCTGCTTTTTCGCTTTTTAATTTGGTCAGCTCTTTTTCAAGTAACGTTTTTTCCATTAATGTCCACCAAATAGTTTTTAGATAGCATGGCAGTCCGCCGCGGCGGACAGGCAAATATCAAGTTAAAATTTAGGGTTCCCCCACAATTTAAATATACGCAGCATTACCAGGGCAACCACCATGACGGCCAGAAATACCAGGATCGTCCATCCTGTAGTCCAGTTCCACCATACCGGACCATTTACCAGCACAAGACAAAGTCCAATGCCCGGAATTGAAAAAATATTCATCAACGCAATGTCAATAGCCACAGGTGTTTTAAACTCCGGATCTACAATGCGAAGCAATAACAAGCCACTGGATACGGTTCCCGTTACGGCACCATATACCGCTGCGGTTCTTTCAAGATTATACGACCAGATTCTTTTTCCCAAATAGACTACAGCAAATGTTGTTAATACGCCAATGCATATTGAAATCACTGAAATTGGTGCGATATACTTCCATACGACAGCCAGTTTTATGGCCATTACTGTCGAAACAATTAAAAAATCCACGGACCAGCCGGTGATTCTTCGTTGAATACCGGAATCAGCCAAATGTTCGATGTTGAATTTACTCATCACCCAGCTGACGATTAGCGCAATTCCCAAACCAAAGATGAAGAAGAATCCCCACAAAATGGATGCTACATCAGGAGGCACAATCATTCCAAGGTATTTCACGCAGGCATATGCCACGGTGTAGACAAATCCGACCAGCGCTGCTTGAAAAGCGAGTGAATCAACATTGCCGGAGTGAAATGCAAGCTTTCCGGCTGGCTCAGTTTTGTGGTTTTTTGGAATAATCCCGACAATAAAATCTTGTGGCAATACCTTGGAACCATGGGAAGATAAGCCTTTTCGAATACCCCAATTAACCAGAGGCACGCCTACAAAAAACGAAAAGAAAAATCCTATCGCAGCAAATGTGAGGCCTATGGTTGTGGCATATTCGAAACCGAACCCCTCCCAGACTTTGCCGAAGGATAATGCTTGACCGGGACCTTCCTCAAAGCCCAGTGGTGCAAAAAATCCAAAGGTCGGAAATAGCTTGATGCCCAATAATCCAAACATGATTACAAGTGCGCCTCCGACTATAGCCTGCAGAGGAAACATTACGGTTTGGGTAAGCGCCATCCACAAGGGTCCTTTCAGAATCCCCTTTTTTTTTATTGTATTTCCCTGATTGCTGTTTTGGGTTAATCCGACCGATATGAATGAAATATTAAAAAAATGATATGCAAATGTTTCCAAATGCGATGTCGATAATTGAAGGACGCCAATATTAAGCAAGATTAAGCCTAAAATTCCTCCGATCAGGCAACTGGGTATAAGAAATTTCTGAAAGAACGGGATCTTGGCTCTCAACAAAACACCGATCAAAAGCATTGCCGCTAAACTACCGAAAAGGAGCATGGATTCAAACGGAAAAGGGGTCTGCATGTTTCTTCCTCCGGAAATCGAAATATCGTTGACTCGCAGCATGCGAACGCGGTATAAATTCAAAGATCTATTTGCACCATACATTAGATGGCGTAACAAGACAACTCAACTTTTTGGGGTGAGTGATGACTGCATGTTACCCAATGATGATGGTTTAGAGCCTCAGAGGCGCTATTAAGCTCTTTAGAGGCTTTAATGTTTTTTAAAGATGAAACATTTACAAAAGAAAGGGGCAACAATGTTTAAACGAATCTTGATGGCGTTAAAGTTTGCTCCTGCAAGTGAGTTTGCGCTGGCAAAAGGTGTCGAACTTGCGAAGGCCCACGACTCCGAGCTCCATATTTTTCATGCCATGGATTATATGTTAAAGGATCTTGACGAAGCCAATCCCAATCTCATCGAGGTAAAAGAAAAAACGCGCAACTACTATGAGACCAAGATAAAGACGTTGTTGGGTGATTTTAAGAATGCCACATTTAAATGTATGCCTGCCGATCCGGCTCTTGAAGTCTGCAAACAAGCCATCCACATCAACGCCGATTTAATTATTTTGGGATGTCATCAACTACCGGAAAAAATGCCTCTCGGCAGAGTCGATTATATCGGTATCACCATTCTCGAAAAAGCACCGTGTCCTGTCATGTTGGTTCCGTTAAGTGAAGCGTGCTGGTCTGCCTAATTTAAGGTCGAAGTGAAACGGTTAGGGACGTTCAGTTTTCGGTTTGAAGCGATACTCTAATTCGCGTCCGAGTTTTTTAAATTTCGGATCATGGGCGATTTCTTTCATATTTATCAATGAATGGTAAACCGATTTCCGGCTTCCCAAACCGGAAATAAATGAAGAAACCGAGCCCCCTGCATCAGTGCGATTGGTAAATATTACGCGAGTGGCTTTTGCTGTGTTCTTTTCAAGAATCCATTGCTGTTCAGCATCTGTAATTCGCACATAATCCTCTTGTATCGGTACCAGAGGTTCTTTTAGAGCTACACTGTTTATTGTTATCTTTTCGGAATCGTAATCGATGGCTGTCTTCACATGAAATAATGCATCCCGGTCAAGGAGGGGCCATGGCGCTTTTATCGCCATATAAATGATAAAATCGAGATCTGTAGAATCGTTTTTTGGTATTTTCTTTGCTTCTATGCATTTATAAAACCATTCGGGATATGCAGCTATATCAGCTAATATCGCGGCGACTATTTCGATGGGCCGGTTAACGACACATACCCCTTTAAATTGACTAGCTGAATCTCCTTCTAATTGCCTTACATAAACCGCAACCCCTTCATCGTCTTCAATTAATTTCCAGCCTTCATTTGCTAAGAGAGCAGTAGGATAGCTAACTGAAATGATTACAAAAAAACAAATCACACGAGTTGTGCGGATCATTGTCGCTAATTGAGATATGTGATGAGTTTAGAAAAATGAACTTTTTGAGATCAGCTTTAAAAGGGCCAGAAACTGTTGTCATTCCATATCTGTTCCTTCAGTTCCCGGTCAATGTCGGAAAGAAATGTAAGATGTTGCATCTCCCACCTGGCCAGCCATTCATACAGTGCTTTTTCATTGGAATCTTCGGCTTCTTTTGCACGCGCAGAATAAACCTTGATCGCTCTTTCCTCCATGAGCATAGCTGCTGAAATCGCCGCCGCTTCATAATCTGCCGCTGCAAGTTCAGCCTTCATATCCTCGGTTAGTACGTTTGACGCGATGCCGAAGCTGTGGTCATCGTTAAAGTCCCCCGGATCAAATCTTTTCTTATCCTGATACGCCTTAAACTGATCCGAGAGAACCTTGATATGCTTGGCTTCTTCATCAGCCATCATTTCAAAGAACTGTTTAACCGCTTTGCTGGATGTATGCTGGGCCACCTGGCTATAAAATGTCCTTCCTCTTTTCTCCAACAGAATCGCATTTTTTAAAATTTCAACAGCTTTATCTTCGCTCATGGTAATTCTCCTTTTTTAAGAAATAATTTCTAATCAGCGTTTTTTATCTATTTTAACCGTTTGGATGTCGGCATGATTTTATTTCCCATTTTTCTTTATATTTTCTTTAAGCGGTTCCCCCGCCGCCTGATAAAAAGTCAGCTCCCACTTCCAGGTTTGCAGATCATGCCGAATTATATAAACGGCATGATCATCTCCAAGGAATTTGAAGTACCGATGATCCGGAGCAAGCCATCTATCAATAATTTTTTTAACTTCAATTTTTCCACTCTCCCATAAAATAAATCGCGGGGTTTCCTCCCCGCGGTATCCGGAATAACATTCTACATTAATCTGCATAACATTTTCTCATTATTCAATTTGCTTACTAAACTCGGTAAAATGAATCGATCAAGCATATTATATCCGCAATCCGAGATCTGATATCACTATAACTCCGGCAGATTCCGTTAGTTATCACTTACTGTAAACTTGTCAAGTCAAAGATTGGTTATCGGCGCCTACCTAGACTTGCCAAGGCCAGAGCATAACCTATTATGGCAGCTGCCATGATATACCGAATTCCAAAGCTCAACGCAATTTGGGCGGCCCCGATTGATGTTAAAACCGATGCACACCCGTTTACCGACCAAGCATATGCCCGCTGGGCAGGGTTTTTCAAAAGATATCGCATTCCAAGCGGGAAGGGCAAACCCATGAAAAAACCCACCGGAAATACCAATAAAAATGCGCACGTATACTGCCAAGTGGCAGTATATCCTAAAATATGGCCAACGATCCACTCGATACAAAAAAAGGTTGTCAGAAGTAAAATGATTAGCACGATCAGCGCGTTTCGGATCCCGGAGGCTTTTTTGCGCTGGCTCCAGAGACCGCCTATACTTGAAAAGATCAGAATTGCAGAAAGCACAACCGTGAAGCTGATAACCGGATCGTCAAAAATAAGTATGTAGCGTTTGATGAAAAAAAGTTCGACGAACATAAAGCCTGCGCCAACTCCTAAAAAATAGCTGACTTGGGATATGGATGGTTTGCGGATTCCTCTCAAAAATAAAAAGATAGGAACAAACAAAAGCAACACCGCCACCGCGAATGCCTCAAGAAAGACTACCGAAACCACTACTTCGCCGGATAAAAACAGGGCATAAAATCTGCTTCCCATGCTTTTGTAAAGCGCTTTCAATTTGGGCCACTTCAGAAATCGGCCCGGAAACGGGCGCGTGTCTGATTGCGGCTTAACGTCGATTAAATAGGCCTTGAAGTATTCTTTTTCTTTTCCCTCTGAGTAGGCTTGTGCCAGGCTGTTGATTTCAAGAAAGTGGTAAGGCGCATCGAAGATATTATATTTATTGGCCATATCCGGCTGAATATTTGGAAGAAAAACCAGATCAAAATTCAGGTCAGCAGCAAATTGTTCTATGGTCTTTGTATCTTCCAGCGGTATTGCCGATACAATGAGTGAATACGTATCCCAATTACGCAGCATGGCCATATGGGCGGAAGGATTTTTAATTCCGGACATTCTTAATCCTTCATAGGCCTGCGCCCACATGCGAATTGAATCGGCCGGTGGAAGCAGTAATTTGCGCGATAAAATGATAACGCCCCCGGGAGTCAGATGTTTTAGATATTCAACAAAGGCATTTTTGGTGAAAAGATCATGTTGATTCAGCGCATCTGATCCCGGAATTGAAGTACCCCAATTCTCCACATGGATGATGTCAAATTTGTTATTGGTGCGCGCAAGAAACGATCTGGAGTTACAATCGGCTACAGGAAATCCGTAGTGGTTGTGAATGATGCGAGCGAGTTGAGGATTATTTACAACAATCTGAACTTGATGTGCATCTGCGGCGATGGCGCATGCAATGGCCAATCCGCCGCCGTTTTCGATCAATAGAACCTTTTTGAGATTTGGTATCAGAAGATATCCGCAGTATGAGAGTGTATATTTCGCAAATCGTGCTTCATTTGCATAAGCAAGGTCATATAAAACAAATTGGTTGTCGCCGTCTCTGAAAGCAGCAGATTGTCGGGGCAGATTATCCGTGTATTTGAGACTTAAGCCGGGAGCAAAACGGATGTAAGGGGTTTTAACTTTTTGTGTTTTTCCTCGAATACCGGCAAGGGTTTCTTCAATTTGAGTCTTGGGAAATTGAAGGGCTTGGGACAAGGCCTTGTAAGGGGAAGGATCAATCTTGATGATGAAAAAACCTTTTGTTGTCATCAGAAGTGACGCAACGCCGATGATTGCCAGGCTATACAAAACGACAAAAGGGGTCATCAAACGCCGGTCTTTAATTGCTGATTTGTGTCTCGTGAATCGAATTATGCTGGAAGCGGGGATCTGCATCAAAGGTAAAAGCGTTGAAACAATGATAAGTTTTTCTTCTCCCAATAAAGGAATCATTACGGCCGGAAGTGCTGCCCCGCAAGCAGAACCAGCCATGGATGCAAAATAGACGAAACCGGTTTTTTCCGGAACAAGTGTGTACGCCAATGAAATAAGTAATCCCGAAAAAAAGAACGGAAGGGCTAAAAGGATATAGGCTGCCAATAGATAAATTAACTGGATGGGTTCGAGAGGGAGTCGAAAATAATCTAAAGGAATATTGTTTAGGGTGATAAAAGATAAAATCGTGGTAGTGGTATACAGGAGAACAATATAGGTCACCGAAAGCCGGGTCGAGAAAAAGTCTTGCCAACCCTTTTTGCGGGCATCCAGGATACTTAGGAATGTTCCGCTGGCAGCAAATCCAAAAAGGGCTATGCTGATCACCATAAAGGAAAGATGATTCCACTGCCTGATTGAAAAAAATCGTGTCAGCAGGACTTCAAATGCCAGCGTGGAAAAAGATACAAGGAATGCTGCACTGAGAATCATCGAGAATTATTGAGAGGATGTTTCTCCTCTGCGTTCGAGGGCGACGCCTGTCATGGGAACAAAAAGCACGCCGGTTATTTGTTTAACCGAATAATCGTCATCGTGTTTGGTGACAAGAACCAGATTCTGGTAACTAAATGGATTGCCAAGGGGCAGCGTAAGTCTTCCACCATCTTTGAGCTGTTTGATCAAGGGCGGCGGGATATGGTCTACGGCCGCAGTGATCATTATCGCATCAAAAGGCGCTGCTTCTTTCCAACCAAAATATCCATCACCATGACGTGTCCATATATTCTTATAACCAAGTGATTTTAGGACTTTGCTAGCTCTTTTGTATAATTTTTGTTTGATTTCAATCGAATAAACCGCTTTGGCAATTTTAGCCAGGACGGCGGCCTGGTAACCGGATCCGGTTCCGATTTCCAGCACGCGTTGTTCATTGGTGAGATTGAGGATTTCGGTCATCAGGGCAACAACATAGGGTTGGGAGATCGTTTGCCCCTCTCCAATGGGCAGCGGCCGGTCCGCATATGCAGCGGATTCCAATTCGTCGGGAACAAAGGAATGCCGCTGTACCTCCCTCATAGCCGCTAAAACTCTCGGATCTTTAATGCCTTTGCTTTTGATATAGTTTTTGACCAGATTTTCTCTGGCTTTTTTGAATTTTGAAAAATCCTTTAGCGTACCTGAAATTAACGCTGTCGGGGTAAGGCAGATAAAAATGACGATGAGGAAGAATTTTTTCATTTTGATTCTCCTTGACAGCACCCGTGCTGATATATCATAGAATTTTAATGTTGTCAGGAGAAAGTTAAAATGCAGAATTTTTTTGGCCACAGCCAAGTAATATTTTGCTAATTACAACAAAAATTGTTATATTGTTATCTAATGTTTTTTAATGCAGACGTTGCAGGGGAAACAAGTTTGCGGGCACACTATTTATTAATTCTAACCAAAAGGAGCAAATAGATGAGTCTATTTGGCAAAACAAAGGATGAGGCCAAGGCTGTGACGCCCATAGCCACCGGTGCACAAAAAGAGGCTGCGTATTTCGGGAAGAATCTGAAAATAAAAGGAAATGTTTCGGGTGGTGGAGACTTAATTATTCTGGGTGAACTTGAAGGAGAATTTGACTTAAACGGCAAACTCCAGGTTGCTGAACATGCCAGCATCAATGGAAATGTAAAAGCAAATGATATTATCGTAAAAGGAAATATCCAGGGAACATTAAGCGCTGTTGGCAAAATCCAACTTGATGCAATGGCTAAGATTAAAGGTAACCTCAATTGCTCGAAAATATCGGTCATGGAAGGCGCACTGATTGATGGTGAGATAAATATGAGCGGCCCGTCTGCCCAGACACCCTTTTCTTCGGTTTCCGATAAATCGCTGCAGTCAAAAAGCGAAGAGACCTTAAAATCACCGCAGTCAAAAAGCGACGAGACCTCTGAGAAAAAAATAATCTAATTGATTTCAAAAGGAGTTGACTTCATGCAAAAGTATAAATCATCTGCTTCAACATCGCTGGTAAGCCGAAATGTCAAAATTGAGGGAGAAATACGTGGAGACGAAAATCTTCATATTGACGGCCGAATCAAAGGGTCCATCAAAATAGACGGCAATATCCTAATCGGCAACTCCGCAGTCGTAGAAGCCGATATTGAAGCCGCAGCAGTTATTATTCAGGGAAAGGTTACCGGTAATGTTTTGGCTCACCAGCAGCTTGAAATACAACCGTCCGGTCAATTAATCGGTGACTGTAAGGCCCAATCAGTGGTATTCAACGAAGGCGCGGTATTTGAAGGTCGCTTCCATATGCTGAAACCCTCCAAGGCAGCCGGCAAACCGGAGGCATCTCCTTTTGTAACAACCAAATTGGCGGCGGTAAAAGAAAACCAAAAACAGTGAACTCAGTGCCTGATACATTTGCTCACTGAAGAGCCCTGCGATAAGAAACTGAAGATCGGAAAAGCGTAAGGGGGTTTCATTTTGGAATTTTGTTCGTTGCATCTCCTTCCTCAACCATAGCGCTTAAGACCTGTCGCTCAGGAGTTCCGGGTAAAATACCAGTTAAATCGGCTTCTAAAACCGTAGTTCCCTCTTTATTTTGATACACTGCTTGGGCTCTTGCCCGATTTTTATAGTCAATATCCGTTATGGTAAATGTACATTTAATTGTATCTCCAAAATAAACCGGCTTTTTGAATCGAAAGTTCATACCCGAAGCCAACCATCCGATTTGCCCGCCAATTTCGGTGAGCATGCTGCCGACTAACAGTCCATGGCAAATGCGTCCATTTAAATTCTTTAGCTGTGCAAATCGATTGTCAAAGTGAATGGGGTTATAATCCCTGGTGATATCTGCAAAATTGAGCATGTTCTGTTCACTGAATTTTCGCATGATCGTGAACGTGTCGCCGACCTTAAGTCCCAGTATGGTTTTCTTTCTGATTTCTGACATATCTGCTCCTTTGCATGCTCCTCCCTAAATCCGAGGGAAGCGACTACATCTTCCATTTGACTGACGATGAGTTACCGAGCGCTTCTTCGAATCATTGAGCACAATGCAAATAACGTATAAATCTAATTCGATCTTCTAGCCTATCCGTAATGAATAGGGAAAGCATGGTAGCTAAATATGATTTGTAATTCAAGTAAAGATTGTAATAGGTTTGTGTAGTCCGTCTAAAAATAGTCGGCTTTTTGCTTTTAAGAAAAGATACACCTCAGATCCAATGTTAAACATTATCAAATTTTCTACGATCATATTTTTCATCTTCCTTTGTGCACCGCTCTATGCAGCAAAGCCTTCCGTAATTTATACCGATGCAGTGACTGTTGTCTTCGAGGAGCCTTTAAGAAGTGCAGCTGTGCAGGTGGCCGATATCTATCCAACAATAAAGCAAGACCTGGAGAAAATCTTCCATTGGTCTGTTGATTTTCAGCCAACTGTGGTGCTGATTCAAGAAAGACAACATTTTCAAATGATAGCCGGAACAGATGTTATCGTCGCCTTTGCCGTTCCCCAAAAAAATACGATGGTGATTGATTATTCAAGCATGCACACCACTCCCTTCACTTTGGATACCACTTTGAAACATGAGCTTTGTCATTTGCTGCTTCACCATCACATCGACAAAGTCAACCTGCCCAAATGGCTTGATGAAGGGGTTTCCCAGTGGGCAAGCGACGGCATAGCGGAAGTTATTATGGACTACAACCGCTCTATCCTCCCACAAGCCATCCTAAGCGGACGATATTATCGCATGCGTGCGTTAACAGACAGATTTCCACGAGATAAAAAATCGCTTCAATTGGCATATGCCCAGAGCAAAAGCTTTGTGGATTACATTGGTCGAGAATTTGGAAAAGGTAGTATTTTAAATCTATTAAACAGCCTGAGACGCGGCTTAACGCTTGACACTGCTATAGGGGAAAATTTTTCAATCTCCTTTGCAGATCTTGAAAAAAGATGGCTTGACCATATGAGAAAAAAGACGACGTGGTTTACCTATTTAACAATACATACCTATGAAATCCTCTTTTGCCTCGGCGCAATTGTAGTGATTGTGGGGTTTGTCCGATTAGTGATTAAGAAGCGGACATACAAAGATATAGATGAGGAGGAGGGTTAAAATATGAATGCGGAAGTGGGAAGGAGGAATGCGGAAGTTTAGAATTGAAGAGTTCGCGGCTAAAAAGATATTCTGTGCTTTGTGAATCAATATTTATGATTGACATGTTGCACGTATCAACTAAGCTTCGTGCCATAAACCCGGTATAGCAGTGTTGCAAAATTTGCACCGGTTTGCATTTAAATTATATTTTGGAATGAAATACCCCATACGGGCAATCAACAGGTTTTTACAATTGTGGCAGTAGGTGTTCGTTCCTTCATGATTGGGCACGTTGCCAATGTAGACATAGTGAATGCCTTCCTGCATAGCCAGCTTCCGAAAACGTGTCAGCGTTGACACCGGTGTTGGGGGCAGTCGATCGAGTTTATAGCGTGGGAAAAACCGCAAAAAGTGCAGCGGATAGTCAGGGCCAAGGTTTTCCAGTATCCAACCGCACATTTGTTTGACCATTTCATCATCGTCGACATAACCGGGAACCACCAGATTGATGATTTCAAAATGAATGCCCTGTTCATGTAACGTCTTAAAGGTACTGAGAACCGGTTTAAGCCGACCGCCATTGAGTTTGCGGTAAATGGCATCACTGTAGGATTTGAGGTTAAGGCTGGCCCCATCCAATACCTTACAAAGCTCCAGCAGAGGTTTTCGATTGATATAGGCGTTGGAGACTAAAACATTATAGAGACCCTTTTCTTTGGCAAGACGGCAGGTGTCAATCATGTATTCAAAAAAGGTGATCGGTTCGGAATAGGTATAGGCGATGGAATCTGCGCCGGCTCGTTGAGCTTCCCTTACGGCATCGGGCGGGAATAGCTCATAATTCCATACTTCATGGGGTTTGGCCTGGGAGATTTCATAATTTTGACAATTGAGGCACCGAAAATTACAGCCAGTGGTGGCCAACGAAAACGCTTTGGTGCGGGGTTTGAAATGAAACAACGGTTTTTTTTCAATCGGATCGGTGTTCACCGAACAGGGATTTCCATAGGTCAAGCTATATAAGGTACCGTCAATATTGACCTTAGATCGGCAAACACTCCGGTCACCAGGGGCCAAGACACAGCGATTGGGGCAAATTCCGCAAACCACCTTTTGGTTGTTTAACCTTTTATAAAGAAAACCTTCATGGGACCATTTCCACAATTCTTTGGGCCCATCCCCCTTAAAGACCTTGCCTCGAATATCCTCCGAAAGGGCTGCTTGGCATGTTTTTACCGCAAAGGGCCAGAAACTTCTAGAAGGAATAGTCGTGGATAAAACGGCTGCACTACCATAAAGGAATTGACGTCTGGATATTTTTTTCATGCTGGAATCCAAAACTTTTTGCGAATCATTAGCGTTTAACCGGCTTGGGTTTTATGGAAACCAATCATCCCCAAGCTTATAACTTTCACGGCGATCAAACCCGCAGTCGCCCAGATTATACCAAAATAAGGGATTAATACAACACTCATAAAAAGGGTACCCCAGGCTGCACCGATCAAATCAGCGGAAAACGTGCGGGTGGCTGCGGCATTATCGCTTCCCCTTAAATGAAGTGCGACCGGAAATTGAAACCCGCAGGCCAAAGACACCACAAAGCCAAACATGAGAAAAAATAGCACAGGTAGGCGATCTCCACCTTTGTCCAGGGCTAGGATTAAAATGCCCAGCAATACAACCAGCAAAACGTCTGTGAAAGCTAAAGCCTGTTTTCCATGCCGGTGCAGTTTGTTGCCAAGCCAGGCACCGGGCATAAGACCGGCAAGAAAGACAGTGATAATGATTCCGATTTGCAGGTAAATATATCCGAAAAAGATTTGAAATGCAAAGATTACGAGGATTTCACTTCCCATTGTTATGCAACCAGTTGAAAATAAAACAAATTCTTCACGAGAAATACGAGATAAATAGAAGAGTGTGAGTGTGACCATCGCAATAATAAATCCGAGAGGTGAGCTTTGATACTTGGAAAACCATTGCGAAAACATCACACGCATTAAATAGGGAGAATTGTCGAGATTTGGCGGAGTGGACGGATCGATGCTCTGATTCAAACGCTTGATTCTTTCATTAGTCAGGTTGCCGTAATAAAATCCGCTGATGTAGCGGGTAAATATGGCTTTGCTGGCCAGTGCGGCAGGAATGTCGGTATTCACAGGTCGATTGCTGCATACAAAAAAGACTTTTTGACCCGGCAGCAAGATAACGTATTTGAAATAGGCAGAAACCGTATTGTAAAGGGAGGAGAGTTTTTGGCGTTGCGGTTCGGCAAGATAGTTTTGAAATCCCTGCATGGAAAAACTCAAGACACCATCTTTAGAAAGATGATCTTTGGCCAATTCAAAAAAACGATCAGTGTAAAAACGGTTGATTTGAAACGTTTCAGGTTCAGGTAAATTGACAATAATTGCATCGTAGATCTTTTTCGAATGGGCCAAAAAGGCACGCCCGTCCTGATTAATGACATTTAATGCCGGTATTTCTTTAATCATGCCGAATCGAAATTGTACTGATGTCACCTCCGGGTCAAGCTCGACATAATCCACTGATTGAAGCGCGTACTTTTGCAGCTCTTCCATTACGCCGCCTTCTGCCGACACCAACAAAATGTGTTCAACATCGATTAGTTGAGCTAAAGGATAATGAATCGTTTCTTCTGCGATGCTGATGTTCTGATTGCTAAACACAGGGATTCCGTCTTCAAATAAGGTAAATTGCTCCCGATCCTGATGGACTGCAATACGGCCATATCGGGTTTCACGGTAATAAACCAGCTTTCCTTCGGAAGGCATCAGGGAAGCCTTTTCAAAAAAAATGCCCGCCACAAGAACTGCGGCAACAAGTCCTAAACCCAAAAAGACAAATGGACGACGTCTTCTCTGACCTGCAAAAAGAAGGTAGATGGCAACAAGCAGAGGCAAATGCGCTAGAAATATTGCCTTCAGGGGTGTCACCAGATAAACCAGTGCAAAGGAAAAAAGAGCACCGCCGGAAATATCGCCGATATTGTCGGTGATATATATGCGGGCGCCCGGATAATCGAGGATCTCATTTCTGAGTACAAAGAGGCTGTACGGCAGCACAAATCCGAGCAAAAGACAATACGGCGTAATAATCAAAAACGTGTACAGCCATGTGGGATAGAACCCCACCGAGCTGCCATAAATAAAGACCACATCACGCAGCCCTCGAATAGCGAGGATCTGCAGGACAGAAAATGCGCTTAAAAATAGCGAAAGCCAGCCCAACCTGGTGATGGTTGCTTTCCATAAACGATGGGTAATTATGCGGGCCAGAAGGGTGCCGATTCCGCCCAGGATCAGCCAGTTGAAAATAATCAAGGCAATGACGATTTCATTGCCTTGGAACTGGGTTAAAAATTCGCGGATGGTCAGCAATTGGGTGACCACGGAGGAAATACCCGTGGCGATAACCACCTGAATGATACTTCTTTCATTTGTGCTCTTCAAAGTATTGAACCTGATAGGTCAGAACTTCAAGTTTGGTGTTGCGCCAAGCACCAGATGCTAAACCGGCTTTCATACACAAATGCGAAAGAAAGTCTTCCGGATTCGGCAATTGCTCCCATACCTGAGGCAGAAACGTCGCACTGGCATGCCCTTTTCGGATAATAAGGCCGTCAACATTTACGCGTAGTTTGTTGATTAAATCCGTGCTGTCGCTGTATGCAAGAGGTTGGGGTTCGGTAAGGATGCTCACTTCTATATCTACTTGATTCAGTTCCTTTTCAGTCAGAGGAGAAAAGCGCGGATCATGAAATGCGGCATTTATGGCGTTTTTTCTAACACTTTCCGAAAGGGGCTCTGTGGCGGTCAAATTGCCGATACAGCCCCGCAACTGACCATCGATTTTAAGGGTGACAAATGTGCCACAGTGAGAATGGTAACATTCATCCGACAAGGCCGATTCTAGAGCTTGAGATTCAGATTTGGAAACTTCTTTGCCGAGACTTTCGATGATTGTTTGTCGGGCCAATGTAACCAGAACCTGTCCCTGTTCTTCACTTAAATGTTGGTTGAATTCGGTTTTCTTTTGCATACCTTGATCTCCAAAAAATGCAATGGCGGCATACCCAACGACACCTGCTCGACTCCCGCAGGTATCCCCGCTGTTTGAATAATGCAGAAGAACCGGCTGCCAGTCATGCTGTTGGGCCAATTGAATCAGAATGGATATAGGGACAGCACCACAGGCTCGATCTTGCGCTTTTAATAGATTGGACGCTTCAAGATTCAGAATCCATTGAAGGGTTTCTCGATCTTTTTCCACAGCTTCAGCGTAAGGCAAAAAGTGAGACAGATCCGAACTGACAACCAGCAATGAATCGGAATCGATTATCTTGTCCAGTTCTTGCACAATTCGTTGAATGTTCGTTTGGCGGACCACAATTGGGATGAGCCGAAAATTCTCGATATAGGATTGCAGAAAAAGCAAAACCATTTCTAAGGAGTGTTCATTGCGATCTGATTCCGGTACCGCTTGAAATAAATCAGACTGGGAGCGTAATTTATGTGCATCCGGATGAAGTTTTACAGAACCAAGGGGAGTTTCATAGGCGTTCACGTCACTGATGGCGCTGTCTCTGAATCCGACATAATGATCAGGTCCCATTAAAATAACTTTGGGGAATCGCTTACCAAATAATACAAATGAAGCATGTGCGGCTGTCGGTCCGGAACAAGCAATTCCGGCATGTGGGAGTATCATTGCTTTGAGGTATTTTGTGGAGGGAATTTGAATCTGTGCTTTTTGGGCCAATCGGGTAAAATGATCTATTTCTTTTTTCAATTTGGCTGCATCAGCCGGATACCAAGAGCCCGCTTTGGCTGGTTTGCGAACTTTATTGGCGCTAACCAATTCAACCGGAAATGAGCAAACCAGACAGAGGATAAGACCTATTGCTAAAGAACGTAAGAAAAAAGGCTTCATGGTTCGATACCTTATGACCTAATGAATCCTTTAGTTAAAATACAATGGACGCCAAAGGGTGTCAAATGAAATTTAAGAAACGAATTAGACCATTTGAAACGTAGCAATGCTTATTCGCTCAGTGGATAACATATGAGTTTCCATATGGAAACTGCTTAAGGATAGGCTTCTAATGTAGTTGCTTCATCATCCAAGGTTTCAGAGACATAAATATCTTCATCACACGCCGCCTGCCATTCCTCTTTAATCATCGCGTGGTAAACCTCATAAAACATAAACGTTAGTATATCATAGGCTGACATTTTCGGTTCCGGCTGATTTAGTAAAACAATTGTTTGCTTTTGTCGGTCGGAATAATGCTTTAATCGAGCCAAATCATCCAGAAACTCCAAAACCTTGGACGCATCGACTGAGGGATTGGCAGAAGCTTTAAATTTATTTTTAAGATGGTTTCTGAATTGAACAATTTTTGCATGGGAAGATTTAAGCAGAAGATCGCGACTTTTATCACTCTGAAATGCCGCTTGTGAGGTTATACAGTTGCGGATCTTTTCAATGATGGTTTTTTGATCTTGCGCCACTGATGTCAGAAACATTCGCTTAGCGCTATCAGGTATGATCGTGTGGATAGACTTTAACGCTTCTTCTTTTTCCTCCAGTTTTGCCTGAAACTCAGTGGATGCACTTTGCCAGAATTCACGGCTGACATCTTTTACAATTTTAGCTTGTTCTTCTGCCTCAGAAGGAGCCTGTCTAATCCTGTCTTTTACATATCCAAACAATCTGGCGGTTTGTTCAAACAACAGACCTCCCGTAACAACCTTGAAGATCATGACAACCATTGCATGCCAATCCTGATAATGCAAAATTTTCCGAAAATTCTGAAAACAGTAGCTCAACGTTTCATTGGTAAAAAAATGAGAAGGCGTAGCATAAAAAGGCGTGCCTCCTAATAGGGGTTGTTCGGTTTTTTTATGTTTTGATTTTTCAAAATCAACTGCGGTTTCAACGTCTATAATTCCCATGGTATATTCTTTCGGCGACATTAAAAACAGCGGATATTTTGACGGATCACCGGCAACAAGCAGATTATCGGGCTTTAGATCTCTCATCGATACCTGTTTCACTCGCAACCAAGCTAAAAGATCGAGCAGATTCGCTACGATGCCGGTCATTAGCGGTTTATTTTGTTCAAGCCTGATTTTATATACATATTCCTTAATCGTCTTTCTGTAGGATTCAACCGCCGCCTCATTGGACTGCAGTATTTTGCGCATCAGCCGATTTAACCCCGGGACCGATGTTTCGCCTATACCGCTATCCTTGGGTTTAACCTCTTTTCCGGCTAAATGGGTTAAGAACCAACTCTGTATTCGGAATAGTGGAATCGAGGAGGTTTCCCCGCAATCGGTAAGAAATTTTTGAGCTTCTGCTTCACATTTGTCATAAACTTCTCGAATTTCGAAAAATACGGGCTCCTTTATTTTGCCGTATCTTCCTTTAAACTTTGAAACTTCCCAAATTGTCTCAGCATTCTCAATAATTTCTGACGGAATCGAATCTCTCAAATCATGCAAATTGTCGATGATATGACCTAAGAAGTAAAATTTTGAAAAATCCATAAAAAAGATAAACGAATTTCTTATCTTTAAATAGTTCTGATAATTCGTATTTTCGCGAAGCCAGGTGATGTAGCGTTTTTCGAGCGTTTCAGTCGCTAAGGGATCGATGTCCGGGAATTTATGAATCAGGTTAAGAATAACAGATATCTTGGGGATGACACATTCCTTTGGTGCCAGTTTTTCGACGATATGGCCCTCTTTATTAATACTTTCAATGTATTGGTCAAAATCATTAATGGGTTTTGTGGGAATTTTTACAACTAAATGGACGTCATAGATAACATAAAAACACTTACTCTTGCTTCCGGTTTCTTCACCCAACGGGCCGATGGTCATGCGACGCTTTACCCATTCGCCGCGGTCACCGATACGCAGTTCATAAATATAATTCGGCCCCGACGAATTCGACGATAATGGTATGATCTTCGCGGCAGCATCCTGCGGAGCTCCGATTTGAAGCTTAAAGATGTTGAGAAAATATTTTACGATATCTAATCGAGTGATCTTATGATCCTCATCTCTATCCAGTGTAAGCACAGGTTTGGCCTGGCGATGTGCTTTGGGGGGGCCGAAAAGCGCTCGTATAATTACCAGGATTAAAATAGAAATCAGCATCGCGCCGAGTATGATGACTGCGAATGGAAAATAAGTATAAGTTAAACTTGTGGTTGAATTGGAAAACGATTTGATTTTATGAAACGCATTGCCGGTAATTACAGCTGCTTTGGTTTTAAGCTGGATGAAATAATACTTATAATTCGCTTTGCCGATACCTTTTACTTCGTCTTTGTTGATCAGATAGACTTCACTGTCTATCTCAAAAAAGAATATATCTCCTGCTTCCCACGTGTTATCGACCTCTTGCATTGTGCCGTTTTTAAGAATCAAAATCTTTTTATTCATTCCATCTTTGAGCACAACGGTACCGACAAAGGTCGCGGAAAAAAAGAGTAATAAAAATAAAGTGAGAAAAATTTTTTTCATGCTTGCGCTGTTATCTTAACACCTTACATTTTTTTTACAGAATGGGTTTGGATTTAAGGGTATCCATATTTTTTATCGGGAGTCTAAGACAATACTTAAACATATTTTTAAAACAATTAACTAAATTTTGCAGTTTGACATTTTCGGAAACATGGCCAAAGGTGATTATATTGAATTTAGACAACTGTAGTCATACCGGATATGTTGTTTTTTGGGTTTCATTGACCAAACATTCATTTTCATTTATATTTCGGTTGTAATTCCATAAAATTTTTCTTTGTCAAAAATGATCAAAATCGTTTTAATTATTCTCGTTATTTTGTATGCCCTAAATCCCTATGATATTGTTCCCGATCTTTTTGCCGGTTGGGGATGGCTCGATGATATCGTGATAATAGGTCTTTTGTGGAGGTATTTATATTCTCAAAAACGCAAACAAGGCTTTTTTAAAACCTATTTTCAGCAAAACCGGCAATTTTATAAAAATCAATTTGGCGAAGGTCACTCCCAAAAGAGCGAATTCGGCCGAAATGACCAATTCATGAATAATAATACTGAATGGGACCCTTATAAAATCCTGGGAGTCCAAAAAAACGCATCTGCCGAAGAAATAAAAACGGCATACCGACAACTTGCCAATAAATACCATCCGGATAAAGTGTCACATTTGGGAGATGAGTTTAGAAAACTCGCCGAAAGACGTTTTAAAGAAATCCAAAGTGCTTACCAGGAGTTGAGGCCGAAATAGTACCAATATAATTGGAACTTTATCTATGAGCTTTTGCTTCGCTGCAGAAAAAACGCTTGGCAAATTAGCCAAATGGTTGCGTCTGCTCGGATTTGATACGACTTTCGAATCGGATATTTCCAGTGATAAATTCTTTGAGCACCTTCAGCCGGAAAGAATTCTCCTCACGAAAACCGCGTGGGTTGGGGAGAATTATTCCTTTCACCGGCATATTTTCATTGAATCAAATGATCCTCGGGACCAATTGACACAAGTTATTCGAGAACTAGAAATCGGTCGGAATGAGACCCGGCCGTTTTCACGATGCTTACGCTGTAACGTTGAAATCATCGAAGTTCCAAAAAATGCAATTTATGGGAAAGTGCCGGATTATATTTGGGAAACAAACGACGTATTTCAAACGTGCCCAAGATGCAAACGGATTTATTGGCCCGGCAGCCATACGAAGCGAGGCATGGAACGAATTGGGGAGCTGTTTAATAATAAGGTATGAAAGACAAATTTAAAGCGATCGCGTTGGAGGCCCGTTTAAGAGACTGTAGAAATGTCAAAACGCTGGGTGTGCGGTCTAATTTCTCGGATTACAGTGCCGAGGAGACCGGACTCATTCGAAACGCCCGCAAAATCTATTATCCGACCACCTTTTATGCAGATCTTTTTGATGCAATCGGTAAAGCTACCTTTCCCAGCTATCACACCTATAAATGCGTTCAGGACAAGATCAAACAGACAGTCCTATTCGAATTGCTTCAGTTACCGCATCCAAGAACGCGAGTTTTTTATGGAAATCGCCAAAAAAAAACCATCGCCGATTATTTTTGCTTTCCTTTTATTGCAAAAATCCCAAGAGGTTCCGCCATGGGAAGAGGTGTTTTTTTTATCCGCAATGCCGGTGATCTCAAGTTATATTTGGAACAAACCGATGTGGCCTATATCCAGCAGTATCTTGCGGTAGATCGGGACATACGTATTGTAATTATTGGCGATCAAATCAGGCATGCCTATTGGCGAATAATACCTCCTGATGAGTTTCGCAGCAATGTGGCTGTTGGAGGAGCTATCAGTTTGGATTTAGTACCCCAAAAAGCCCTTGATTTGGCTTTGCACACGGCACGATCCTGCAGATGGGATGATGTCGGTATTGATATTTGTGAACATGAAGGTCGTTATTATGTGCTTGAAGCCAATATGAAATACGGCAAAGAAGGCTTCAGAAAGGCGGGCATCGATTATACCAAGTTAATGGAAACGTTAATTGAAAATGAAAAAATTTGATAAACCCTTATTGAGCCGTCTAAGGGACACCCTAAATAAACGAGAAGCCGAGGGATTGTCACCGCGGGCATGCCTAAACTCCCAAGCAGTGCGCCGTTGTGATGAAGAGAAATTACAAGCCGGCTATCGCCAAGCCTTTTCGGTTGACGTGGATCGGATTTTACATTCGCATGCGTACACGCGTTACATAGATAAAACCCAGGTGTTTTACCTCATTCAAAATGACCATATCACCCATCGGGTACTGCATGTGCAGTTGGTCTCGAAAATTGCACGGACCATCGGTCGGTTTTTAGGGTTAAATGAAGACTTAATCGAGGCCATCGCCCTGGGGCACGATATCGGCCATGCACCATTTGGTCATGATGGAGAACGATTTCTTTCCAAAATCTGCAGACAGCATGGTATTGGTTTTTTCCAGCATAATGTGCAAAGTTTTCAATTCCTTGAAAACGTAGAACGCAAAGGCAGAGGTTGGAACTTATGCCTGCAAACCTTGGATGGCATATTGTGTCATGATGGGGAAATTCATGAAAAAGTACTTCACCCAAAAAAAGATAGTTCTTTTGAAAAGTTAGAAAAACAAGTTGTTGAAAAAAACAAGAATCCTGCAATAAATCTCATTCCCATGACATTGGAGGGCTGTGTGGTCCGGTTGGCCGATACGATCAGCTACATAGGGCGCGACATTGAAGATGCCATCCGCATGAACTTAATTACGCGATCAGATCTGCCGACACTAAGTGTGAGATGTCTTGGAAACACCAACGGCACGATTGTTTTCAATCTGGTGACCGATGTCATTCAAAACAGTTTCCAGAAGCCTTGTGTGGCATTCAGCCCGGAGATATCAGAGGCCTTAGAAAAATTAAAACAGTTTAATCTTGAATGTATCTACTTGAATCCGAAAATAAAAAAACATACAAAAACAATTCAAAGCCTTTTTGCATATCTTTTTGAAAAATATCTTGGGGATATTGAAAAAGAAAATCAACATTCTGTGATTTACAATCAGTTTCTTGATGGAATGTCCGAAAAATACATTACAGGACACAGCGCCCCGGAAATTGTCAGGGATTTTATCTCCGGGATGACCGATCAATATTTCTTGAGTCAATGTCCGGAGTCCATACGACCAAAACCACTGCAGGATTTGTAGGGCGCTATTTTATCTAAATTTTAAGAGTGGTTGCGCCAGGGCGGACCGAAATTCGAAACAAATTCTAAAAATGCATTCATACCGAACCTATCGAAATCTTATTCACTGTGATCGCCTGCAGGCGTTTAAGGTGGTGGTAAAAGAAACGGATCTCTTCGTGTATGCCAATAAGAATTTGGAACATATTACAAAAGAATTGGTGCTTCAATACAGAGGATACATAGAGGCGTATATTCAAAAGAATCCTGAATTTGCGGAAACCCTGCAGCCCTGGCGACCAAATGGTCCGGCACCTAATATTGTGACCACCATGGCTAGGGCCGGTGAACAAGCAGGGGTTGGGCCGATGGCGGCTGTGGCAGGCGTTATTGCAGAATATGTCGGCCATGATTTACGGATTTATACCGATGAAGTCATTGTTGAAAATGGTGGAGATATTTTTCTCAAGACTGACACACCGGTTACCATTGGTATTTATGCAGGCAGGTCATCGTTAAATTTGAAGATCGGCCTGCGGATAAATACCTCTATAGCGCCGATTGCGGTGTGTACCTCATCTGGAACGGTAGGGCACTCGTTGAGTATGGGCAAAGCCGATGCGGTATGTGTTGTATCCGATTCCTGTGCGTTGGCTGATGCCGCTGCTACGGCAATCGGCAATCTTGTCCAATCAAAAAAAGATATCAAACAGGCTATTGATGCCGGTAAAATGATAAAAGATATCAAAGGACTTATCGTCATAATGGATGATGACATCGGCATGTGGGGAGAGCTTGAGGTCGTTGCGTTGAAACGAAAAAAAGGTTGAGTTTTAGAAGCAAACAAACTAAGCTAAAGTGAGATGAATTGTATATAAAAATAAAATACGCCAAAATCAAGATACACTCACCTTAATTTCCTTGTGCCCCAATATTTGGGATTTAAACGATCTTTTAAGAATCGATCGGAATCAAATGGGTAAAAAATCTCAAATATTGGGGCACTGTATAACGCATCACCATCGAAATCAGATTTGCAAAAAACGCAAAAACATAATTTCATCTTGTGGGTGATCAAAACTTATGGAGTCAACGCTATTGTTAGAAGGAATTGATATGAAGACAATCTGGGCGCCATGGCGGATTGAATACATTTTGTCTGATAAAGAAGATATATGCATTTTTTGTGATGCACTTTCGGAAAATGATGACCTCACCTTGTATAAAGGCAATATAACCATGGTGATGATGAATAAATTTCCTTACATTAACGGTCATCTCCTGGTGGCGCCAGTGCGACATTTGTCAATGCTGGACAAACTTCAAAAGGAAGAAATGGGAGAGTTGCTCGCAACTGTAGAAAAATCGGTGGCAATTTTAAAAAAGGTGATGAATCCAGATGGGTTTAATATCGGTCTGAATCTGGGCAAAGTGGCCGGAGCCGGAGTAGAGGAGCATTTGCATTTTCACATTGTACCGCGTTGGTTTGGGGATGTAAATGCGCTTACCGTGTTAGGGGAGGTGCGGGTCATTCCGGAACACATTAAATCAACGTTTAATAAATTAAAGCCGCATTTTGATAAATTCGGTTTGCGTATCTTAAATTGAATCTGCCGACCCCACAGAGAACTTTTGAGAAAATTGCTGAAGCCTCCTAAAAATTCTATGTTTTTTCCCGTGGCGGGATAGAAATTCCAGACGTTAAATTAGCCGATAGCTCGATTTTATCGATGACTCCTCCAAAACTTACTCCCATGATAAAACAGTATCTATCGATTAAGGATGAGTATCCTGATGCCATCCTGTTTTATCGAATGGGAGATTTTTATGAGATGTTTTTTGAAGATGCCGAGATAGCATCCCGAATTTTAGAGATCACCCTGACCTCCCGCAACAAAAAAGATGAATCTCCGGTTCCCATGTGCGGTGTACCCTTTCGGGCCGTTCAGGGCTACATTGCGCGTTTGATTGATAACGGTTACAAGGTTGCCATTTGTGATCAGGTCGAAGATCCTGCGACTGCGAAAGGGCTTGTCAAAAGAAAGGTCGTCCGGGTTATTACACCCGGTATGATCATCGACGATGAATTCCTAGATGAAAGATCCAATAATTTTATCCTTGCCTTTGCGTGCCATGATGAGCTCACTGGCATTTCGTATTTAGATATATCCACCGGATCCTTCCGGGTAACTGAATCCAAAGATGCAGACGCTGTAATTGATGAAGCCCTGAGGATTTCGCCGAGTGAAATTCTTTTGCCGAACTCAGCCAAAACGGACAACTTGTTTTCACCGATTATCAGTTTTTTATCCGAACGCGTCATAACCTATATAGATGACAGGGCTTTTGAATTCAAACCAAGTTATGAAAGATTAACCGATCAATTTAAAACCATTTCCCTTGAAGGCTTTGGTATCGAAAACATGAAATCCGGTATTCGGGCGGCTGGTGCACTTATTTTTTATGTTCGTGAAACCCAAAAGCAGAAGATTAGACATTTATCCCGAATAGATAGTTATTCACTGGAAAATTACCTTATCATTGACGATCTGAGTTGTCGAAATTTAGAGCTCGAAAGAAACATTCGAACCGGAACCAAACGCGGAACCCTGCTTGGCATTATGGATCGCACCATGACGGCCATGGGGGCACGTATGATAAGAACTTGGCTGAGATACCCACTCGTCGATATCGAAGTCATCCGATTGCGACACGATGCCGTTCAAGAGGCAAAGGAAAACAATCAAATTCGGCGCGGTATTCGAGAGTGTTTAAAATCGGTTTATGATATTGAAAGGGTAGGGAACAAAATTGTTATGGGACGCGCCAATACCCGGGATCTCATTGCTCTGAAGCAATCGCTTTGGCGACTTCCGGAAATTTGGTCGTTGCTTTCAGAACTGAAAACCGATCTTTTCCGCACCGAAGAAAATCTGTTTCACCTCAATGAGCTGGCAGAACGAATTGATCAGGCCATTCGGGAGGATGCGCCACCTACAATCAACGAAGGAGGCATCATCAAAGCCGGCTACAATGCCAAGCTGGACGAGTTGGTTAACATTAGCCGAGATGGGAAAAACTGGCTGGCCGAACTGGAGATCCGCGAAAAAGAGAAAACCGGCATTACGACCCTTAAGGTTAGATATAATAAGGTATTTGGATATTACATCGAGGTTCCCAAAAGCCGTTCAGCCGATGTTCCCGCTCACTATGTGCGCAAACAAACTTTGGTCAATGCCGAACGCTATATCACTGACGAGCTCAAATCCTTCGAATTGAAGGTTTTAGGCGCCGAAGATCAACGCGCGGCGCTTGAGTATGAAATTTTTAATGAAATACGGGACTACGTCGTTCAGCATAACCAAAAAATTCAAAACGTTGCCCGATTCCTCGCCAGTTTAGACTGCCTGCTGAATTTAGCGGAAGTTGCCGACCAAAATGACTATCACCGCCCGGAAATGAGATTCGACGGAAGCCTTTTCATCGAAGATGGGCGCCACGCGGTGGTAGAAAAGATGATAACCGGTGAACGATTCGTGCCCAATACCATCCGAATGGACGATGAGGATAATCAAGTTTTGATCATTACCGGTCCCAATATGGCCGGAAAATCCACCGTCTTGCGACAGGTGGCGCTGCTGGTGATTATGGCCCAAATGGGCGCTTTTATTCCTGCCCGGAAGGCATCGCTTAGTATTATAGATAGAATTTTTACGCGTGTGGGGGCTTTGGATAACCTGTCTCAGGGACAAAGTACATTTATGGTTGAAATGGAGGAGACAGCCAATATTTTAAATAACGCGACCAAAAATAGCCTGGTCATCATGGATGAAATCGGTAGGGGTACCAGCACATATGACGGTTTGAGTATTGCCTGGGCAGTTGCCGAATATTTACATGATTTGCATAATACAGGAGTTAAAACCCTTTTTGCCACCCATTATCATGAATTGACCGAACTTGCCCGTAAAAAGCCACGGGTTAAAAATTACAATATTGCTGTCAAGGAATGGAATGATGAAATTATATTTCTCAGAAAACTCGTGGAGGGGGGCACCAACCGAAGCTATGGGATCCAAGTCGCGCGTCTTGCCGGAATACCGGTTCAGGTTATAGACCGGGCAAAAAAAATACTGTATAATATCGAAAACGACGAAAATGGATTACGCGGCGCACCGGTTCAGGGCGATATCAGCGGAGATTCAGCAGAGATTCCTGTTCAGTTGAATCTTTTCCGTAAACCTGAAAACCCTGTCCTTCAGCGCTTGAGCAAAGTTGATATATCCAAAATGACGCCGTTGGAGGCACTAAACGTTCTCAATGATTTACAGGAGATCGCGAAATTTGAAAAAACATGAATTGCATGAATTGAGGGATTCAGGGATTAAAAGAATAAGGAATTTTGATATTGAGGAATTTAGGAATTAAAAACAAGGCGCTAAGCCTACTTTTTATTCTCCTTTTCTGCGGAGGTGAATTTTTTTGGCCTAGCATTTCCATGGCAGTTACGCCGCGAGACCAATATTATAAGGCCGAGGCGTGTTATCGGAGTCTTCGAAATAACGCACAAACGAAGAAATACCGCCATAATTGGATGCGGTGTATCGAAAAGTTCCAGTCCGTACATCAATTAGATCCTTTCGGTCCGTGGGCGGCTGCCGGACTTTATATGTCCGGTGAGTTGTTTCGTGAACTCGCGAAGTATTCCGGGAAGAAATCTGATCTCCAGGAAGCATTGGATATTTATAAGCGAATCGTAAAGCGGTTTCCGAATAGCCGCTACCGAAAAAAGGCTGAGCGAGCCATTCGTGCCATTGCCTCGAATGATACCGCCATCAAGGCTTCTGCCGACGTTGAACACCAAGAAAAAGCGTCAACCATCCCTTCCACCGATACGGCACGCAACGATTACTATCGTGCTGAGGCCTGCTATAATGAGCTGCGCAAAAATTCCCAAAAAATGAAATATCGCCATCACTGGTTGCGGTGTATTGAACAATTCCATGACGTTTACCGGCACGGTCCCTCCGGTCCCTGGGCAGCCGCCGGTCTGTATATGACCGGAAAACTTTACCACGAACTTTATAAGTGGTCAAAAAACCAATCTGATCTGGAAGCGGCGCGCGACATATTTGATCAAATCGTGGCGGAATTTCCGGATAGCCGATACAAATTAAAGGCTACCAGGATTTTAGCGTCTTTGCCTGAGAAAAAAGAAACCGAGCCGATTACCGAAAGTGAAGATCCGATGCAAGAAACTGAAATCACCGGAACAATTGGAAGCTCTCCGACTAAAGACTGGGCAACGGTTGAAAGCCTGCGATTTTGGTCCAACCCCAATTATACCCGCGTGGTGATCGATGCCGACCAGGAAACATCCTTCTACCATCATCTTCTGAAAAAAGACCCGTCCATCAATAAACCACGACGTTTATATGTTGATCTCGGCAATAGCCGCTTGGCAAAAAATATCGAAAAGATAATCCCCATTCACGATGATCTTCTCATAAATGCCCGCGCGGGACAACACACCACGGACTCCGTCCGAGTGGTGGTGGATATAAAGTCTTTTAAAACCTATAAAATCTTTTCCCTGAAAGATCCGTTTCGTATTGTCATCGATGTTTGGGGATCCAATTCCCGCAAAGCCGCCCCGAAGCAATCGCCGATCCAAATACCGGGTAAAGGTACTGAGCTGCCGCCCAGCGCCCTGGCAAAGCAGTTGGCTTTAGGAGTCAGCCGCATCGTCATCGACCCGGGACACGGCGGCAAAGATTATGGCGCGCCCGGCTACTTAAAAGGGGTGCATGAAAAAGATATCGTGCTTAATATTGCGAAGAGACTTGCTAAAAAAATCCGTGCTGAACTGAATACGGAAGTGATCCTTACCCGCAATGGCGATAAATTTTTAACCCTCGAAGAACGCACGGCATTTGCCAACACCCAAAATGCCGACCTTTTTATTTCTATTCACACCAATTCGTCCAGGGATCGCCGCGCCTACGGCATTGAAACCTATTTTTTGAATTTGGCGACCGATGATGAGGCGATTCGGGTGGCTGCGATGGAAAATGCCACTTCGACCAAGAACATCAGCGATCTTCAGACCATACTGTATGATCTGATGCAACATGCTAAAATTGAGGAATCTACGCGCTTGGCGGGTTATGTTCAAATGTCAATCATAGATCATCTGAAAAAGAAAAGATGGACCCGCATCAAGGACAAAGGCGTAAAACAGGCACCGTTTTATGTTCTTCTTGGTGCTGAAATGCCTTCCATTTTGATTGAAACGGCGTTTATCAGCAATCCGAGAGAATGCAAAAGGTTGATAAACCCCAAATATCAGGATCGCTTGTGTGAATCCATTATTATGGGAATCAAAAGATACATCAGAGAAACCACACCTACTGCCTTTTTGGAATCCCGCCCCACGTCCCGCACCGGTGGATAAATTGTTAGGCCCACATTATACGATTTACGAGTAACCCATCAAAGTAAGGCGGGCCTCTGCAGGCTGTCCAATAACCCTTGCAATTCCACTAATAGCCCTCCTCCTTGACGGGGGAGGGTCTGGGTGGGGGTGATAAAATTGATGAGAAATCAAAATCTTATCTGACCACCCTCCCCTTAATCCCCTTCCATCGAGGGAGGGGAAACGAGTTGTTGGACTGCCTGTCTGCACCCGTCCCGCTCACAGCGGAATCCGCACAGAGGCCGATTCTAACCAGAGAGAAAAACACATGGTCGACTCATTGGCGCTTAATGAAAATTCGATTTTACACTTAAATCGGTATATGTTACGAATCCACCGACTTCCGTGCTGCCCTAGCCGGTGATCATGGCACCGCCTATTTTTTGACAGATCATGTGCAAGGAATCTACCATCAGCTTTGGATCGGCAGCCCCGGTCCAGATATCGGAAAAGTCATCCATCTCGGGAAAACGCAGCGGCATCGGATACGCCATGGCGGAAAAGCCAGCTGCCTGCGGATCCAATGTCATTATTGCCGACCTGGGCGGTAAATCAGAGGAAACTTCCGGCGTGAAATCAGCAACCCGGAACAAAATGGAAAGCATTACCGAAAGCCTGAAGGACAATTACGGTATCAAAACGCCGGCCGTGGATCTGGATGTAATGCGCATGGAATCCATCGCTCGGATGATGCAGACCATCAAATCGCAATTTGAACGGCTGGATTTGTTGTTCAATAATGCCGGAGCGGTCTTCGGTGCACCCAATACCGTGCATGACTATGACGAAGAAGCCTGGATCAAAACCGTGGATATAAATCTGCACGGGGTTTTCAGAGTGTCCAAGGCGGTGATACCATTGATGTTGGGTAATCCGGAGGCCATTGTGAACGTGGCGTCCAGAGCCGGTAAATCACCGCCCTTATGGTATCCGGCTTATGCTATGGCAAACGCCGGCGTGATTATGCTGACCAAAGTGATGGCTAAGGATACGGCGACACAAGATATTCGGGTGAATGCCATCTGCCCGGGGTTGATCATGACGGATTTGCAGCAGTTTCGTATTCAAAAAGAAGCCGAGGTTTTTGGTATGTCATACGATGAGGCCAAGGAGCGTTTGGCTAAAACAGTCCCCATGGAAAGGCTGGTGGATCCGTCCGAAGTCGCTGATCTGGCCGTTTATCTTGCATCGGAGCAAGCATCGTATATCACAGGCCAGCCAATGAATATCGGCGGCGGGGCATTGATGGAGGTATAGTTTTAATGAAAGCAGTAGTCTATAGAAAATCAACAGGGCTGGTGATTGAAGATGTGCCGATCCCTAAGCTCGATGATGAGGGTATATTGATAAAAGTGACCAATACCGGCTTTTGCGGATCAGATCATTCCATGATCGAGACCGGAATCCTGTCGGAAGGATATATCCTCGGGCACGAAACCAGCGGCATCATTGCAAAAGTCGGGAAAAACGTGAAGGGTCATGTACCGGGTATGCGAGTCGTGATTCGGCCGACCTTTTGCGGCACCTGTCGGGATTGCCGAATGGGCAAGCCGTATTTCTGCGGCAACAACAGACGCTCCATTGGTATTGGGGATTTACCCGGTGCTTTTGCCGAATTTATAACCGTGTATCCCCAGATGCTCATCCCCATTCCCGACGGGGTTGATTCACAAAATGCAGCTTTAGCCGAAGCTTTTGCCGCCGCCCTGCATGGGATCAAATGCAGTCGAAAGGAAGAAGGATCGGCCCTGGTCATTGGCGGAGGACCCATCGGCCTTGCTCTTGTCCGGCTTTTGAAAATTATTGGATTCGGACCTGTGGTGCTATCCGAGCCGTTGGAGCAAAAGCGAGTCATCGCTGAATCTTTTGGGGTGGATGGTGTCATCGATCCGTTTTCAGAAGATATGGGTGCATGTGTGTTCAACACTACCGAGGGGATTGGTTTTGAGACGGTTTTTGAATGTTCCGGTGTCGCCGATGCCATTCAGACTGCCATGGATGCCGCTGCCCGTTCGGGTACGGTCTGTGTCGTCAGTATGAATTTCGGACAGATAAACATCGCTCCAACCACACTAAATTTCAAAGAAATATGGCTGACCGGATCCTATTCGAATACCCATACGGAAAATATTCAATGCCTGCAATGGATGGCCGAAGGTAAGGTGGATGGCAGGGCATTGATTACCGATCTAATTACGTTGGAAGAGCTCCCCCAGGTTTATATGGAACGTATACATACCGGCAAGGCCATAAAAGTAATGCTTCAAATCGGAGACGAATTTTAGACACAGATATCGTTGAATAGTTTACTGGTTTACTGGTTAATTAGGTAAATTATAATCGTTAATTCAGTATGTTACTGATTTTGAAACATCGAGTGTCCAACTATTTTACAAATACGGCATAAATCCATATTCACAACCACTTAACTAGTAAACCTGTCAAGAAGCACAATCTTGAAGCACTCATAGTATTTGAATTTATATAGAATGAGCGAATTGAGGAGGACTAACCGATGAACACACCGTTTGATATGAGTTATTTTTTGGCGTTTGGTTTTATCGGTATTTGCATCTATATCGGTGTTTTTTTAAGAGCCAAAATCAAGTTTTTGCAGAATTTTCTGGTGCCGGCTTGCATGATCGGCGGTATTATCGGGATGATTCTCTTAAACCTGAATTTTATTCCTTTAAAAATGGAATATTTTCAAACTCTTGCTTACCATTTCTTCATCATTTCGTTTATATCCATCGGGTTGACAGGAGCTCACAAAAAACCCGGTGAGAAGGGTAGGGCAAAAGAAGTCGCCAGGGGTGCACTCTGGATGGGATTGATAAACGGTGCTTCCATGGCATCCCAGGCACTGATTGGCTGTCTGCTCATTCTTTTTTTCGGTTTGATCGGCATGAATATGCCGCTTCAATTCGGACTTTTTCTGCCGCTGGGCTTCACCCAGGGACCCGGGCAGGCGCTGGCGATTGGCAAGGCCTGGGAGGCTACGGGGTTTACGAACGCTATCAGCATCGGGCTTGCCTTTGCCGCCATCGGATTCTTTTTTGCCTTGTTTGTCGGCATACCCATTGTGAATTGGGGGATCCGGAAAGGATTGACCAAAATGGGCAGGGGTGATCTTCCGGATTATTTTCGGCGAGGTGTTTATACCGAGAATCAAATTAGCCAACCCACCGGCATGATGACCACCCATTCCGGTAATGTGGACTCGCTGGCGTTTCAGGGCGGCGCTGTAGGTATCTGCTATCTGCTGACGTATTTGGCGTACTATGGCTTTGAACAGCTCATTGGTGCCCTGAGTCCGGCCACCTGGGGATTTTTCTTTTTTTACGGTATGCTGATGGGAATTTTCGTCAGATTGGTTATGCAGAAAACCGGTTCAGGTTATCTGCTGAACCCACAGACTCAGAACCGGATCACCAGTTTCGGCGTCGACATTTTGGTTGCTGCCACCCTCATATCGGTAAAGCTATCCGTGGTATGGGAGTATATTGTACCCCTTATCATTATCACCCTGGCCGGCGGCATTTGGACAACGGTTTACATGTTTTATTTCGGTCGAAGGTCAGGCGAACTTGGCTTTGAACGTATGTGTGTTCAATACGGCTGCAACACCGGAACCGTTTCCACAGGACTGTTGCTGCTGCGCGTTGTCGATCCGGAGTTTAAGACCAGTGTCGCCTTTCAAACCGGACTTTATTCCCTATTTGCCGCACCGTTTATTTTAAGTGCCATGCTGGTGATCATGTATGCACCCAAATGGGGATTGAGCATTTATCATCAGATGGGCATTTTCTTGGGGTTGTTTGTGTTGATCTTGATTTTGCTGAAAGTTTTTAAATTGTGGGGCAAATGTGCATGGTAACAAAAGGGCGAATACGGAAATGCGATTTTTCTCACCCGTAAAGGGCGTTATGTCTAGATTACGAAGTAGGGTCGGCCTGCGTGCCGACCGGAATTAGGCGGGCGCAGACAGGCTGTCCAACAACTCGTTTCCCCGCCCTCGATGGAAGGGGATTAAGGGGCGGGTGGTCAGATAAGATTTTGATTTCTCATCAATTTTATCACCCCCACCCAGACCCTCCCCCGTCAAGGGCTGATCCGTGTATGTTTGCGGTCAACATTTTTCCAAATCCGTCCTTGATCGCATTCAAGAGACGGTGGAATCAGATCCATCCATCTCCCGGTTGAAGCTATCACGGCGGGTTTGCCAATGGTTGAATTGGCGTTCGCCCAACGGTCGACTGCAAGATATGAGTTGCCGAAAAGCTTTGGCAACATTGCATCGTCGCGGCATAGTGGATTTGCCGCAGCAAGAGAAAACATACAGTTTCGAGCACGCTGGTGCCGTGACGATTAAACCGAACATACCTGAATTGCAGTGTAGTTTGCAACAGTTGGGACAAATAACTGTTGATCCTGTGATCAGCCGGTATTGCAAAGAATCCAAAATTTGGTTTGCACTTCTGGATCAATACCACTATCTTGGAAGCGGTCCGTTGTGCGGGGCTCAGATCCGATATATGGTTAAAAGTTCGATCTATGGCTATTTGGGGGCGTTGGCCTTTTCTTCGGCATCGTGGGCGCTCAAGTGCCGCGACAAATATATTGGCTGGACAGAGGCGGCGCGCAGAGCCAACCTGCAGCGTTTGGTGGGTAACGACCGTTTTTTGATCCTGCCAACCGTGAGGGTGGACAATCTGGCCTCGCATGTGTTGTCGCAGGCGCTTTGTCGCTTGCCCGATGATTGGGAAAAACGCTACCAGCTTCGCCCTGTATTGGTGGAAACATTTGTGGATCCGAGCCGTTTTGCCGGGACTTGCTACAGGGCGGCCAACTTCAGTTATATTGGACAGACGGCCGGACGGCGCGACGGTACACCGAAGAAGATCTTTGTGTATCCGCTCTGCGGCGATTGGCGAAAGATTCTTTGTGCGCAACCACAGGTTGGACTGGGACAGATACCGCGACCGCAAGCACCGCAGCACTGGGCCGAGGAAGAGTTTGGCACGGTGCGTTTTTATGATAAGCGCCTGAAGCAGAGACTTTATACGATTGCGCAGGATTTTTACAGTTGCCCTGAGGCCAACATTCCCGAAGCTTGTGGTTCCAAAGCGCGAACGATGGGAGCTTACCGATTTTTTCAAAACCCAAAGGCAACCATGGACGTCGTACTCACCGCTCATAACGAAGCAACCATTGAACGGATTAAGCAACACCGGGTGGTGCTTGCCCCGCAAGATACCACAACGCTCAACTATAGGACCCATCCGATGACTGAAGGACTGGGCCCGATCAATACTGCCGATGATAGTGCCCTCGGATTGCTACTTCACGACACCTTGGCCTTTACCGAGGACGGTACGCCTCTTGGCGTATTGGATGCTCAATGCTGGGCGCGTGATCCCGAAGACAAAGGCAAGCGCTATCGACGCAAAGATTTGCCGATTGAGCAAAAGGAAAGCCTGAAATGGTTGCACAGCTATCAGAAAGTCGCTGAAATTCAGAAGCTTTGCCCTGAGACGATGCTGATCAGTATCGGAGATCGCGAGTCGGATGTCTATGAGCTGTTTATGGAGGCAAGCAAAGCGCCCGACGGTCCTAAACTGCTGGTACGTGCGGAGAAGACCCGCAGCCGTAAAGTAGATCAGGAGTTTTTGTGGGACCTGATGGCCAAGCAGGATGTGGCGGGTTGCCTTAAAATTCATGTACCTCGAAGGGGCTCGCGCAAGGCTCGCGATGCCTGGATTGAGGTGCGTTTTGCTGAAGTAAAATTGACGCCGCCCAAGCGTTATACCTCTGATGCTTGTGTTCAGCTCTGGGCCGTATATGTCACTGAGCAAGATTTTGAACAAGAGGTCAAATCGCCGATTGAATGGATGCTTCTGACCACCATGGAGACAAAAAGCTTTGAAGATGCTCAAAAGCGGGTGGAATGGTATTCGGGCCGTTGGGGCATCGAGCTCTACCATCGGACGCTGAAAAGTGGCTGCCGAATTAAGGACCGTCAACTTGGCACTGCTGATCGTCTCGAAACCTGTCTTGGCGTTGATATGGTTGTTGCCTGGCGCATTTATCATCTGACCATGCTGGGTCGAGAGGTACCTCAAATGCCTTGCACGGTGTTTTTCAAGGATGTCGAATGGAAAGCGCTGTGTTGTTATGTCAACAAAACGCCAGTTGCTCCTGCAAAGCCGCCGTCTTTGGCTGAAGCGATATACATGGTTGGAGGCATCGGCGGTCACCTGGGAAGAAAAAGCGACGGTTTCCCAGGCACCCAAACGCTGTGGCGCGGCCTGCAGCGGTTGGATACCGCCACTGAGATGTATGCTATATTTACGCATCAAGAATATGCTCATCCTATGCAATCCGGCCCCTGATCCCCTCTGTGTCAAGCGTGGGTAAAGATCATCGTCAAGGGGGAGGGCTATTAGTGGAATTGCAAGGGTGACGTGGTGTGAGAATTAGAGCGTGTAAGCACCGAAATCGCAGATAAAATCGTCGGGCTCAAAGACTTTGATATGCGAATGGCCATGTTGTTCGGTGTAAAAGACCCGGAGGGGTTGATTATCGAACTTCTCAATCCCGGTGATGCTTCAACAAAGAATATTTTTTTGATTCCTCAAATTTTCC